>VYKR01000312.1_pt1 | contig 12638 bp, 11 predicted proteins | sample 5109561 | NCBI WGS metagenome assembly VYKR01 (sample SAMN12291799, study PRJNA351875) | freshwater metagenome | isolation source: freshwater lake | place: USA: Michigan, Ford Lake | collected 2015-08-15
ACGTTTATAACGGTAGTCATCGTCGGCATTATTGGGGCTAACAATTTCTACAACTAAGAGGGGAGGAAATTCAATTACTGCTGTGGTCATATTTCTAATCTCTTGACATTGTTCAGCAGTTAAAATCATTAAGTCGGGGATTCTCGATTTAGCTTTATCGGTGCGAATTCCCACCGTAGCAGGCATAACTTGCCAGTCCAATTGTAGCCTCTCTATTTCCCTTTCTAACACCTTAAATATATATCTGAGTATCAAAGCATGAAAGCCACTAGCGGGAGGCATAGAAATTAATTCTCCGTTAAATAATTCGTACTTATTATCTGTGGAGTCCTGATAATTTAAATATTCCGCAAAGGTATATAATTTTTCTTTGGTAGCAATCATGATAATCTCTAGAAAAAACTTAATTCAATCTCCTTAAGGGGGGTAGGGTTGATTCATGAATCAACCCTACTATGAATCAACCCTACTATGAATCAACCCTACTATGAATCAACCCTACTATGAATCAACCCTACTATGAATCAACCCTAGGGTTAGGGGGAAACTGACAATTTTTAACACCTAGCTTTTTACTCAAGATTCGATATCCTCAACTTTTTTGGGAACCGTTGCAGTTAAAACCTCATTTCCTGTGGCAGTAACTAACACATCATCTTCGATACGGATACCGATACCTCGCCATTTTTCTGGCACTTCCGGCTGTCCTTCAGCAGGTTTAATATCGGGGGAGATATAAATCCCGGGTTCTACGGTTAAAACATGACCAGGCTGCAAAGTTTGCCAAGTTTCTTCGTTAACTTTATAACCTCCCGCATCATGGACATCTAATCCTAACCAATGGCCGGTTCTGTGCATATAAAAAGGCTTATATTTTTCCTCTTTAATTATCTCATCAATGTCGCCGACCAATAGCCCTAAATCTACTAATCCCTCCACAATTGTTCTCACGGCTGTGTCATGAAAAAGATTATAAGGATTACCGGTTTTCACCACTTCAATCGCCTTTAGTTGAGCTTCCAGAACAATTTCATAGATAATTTTTTGTTCGGGGGTAAATTTACCATTAACGGGAAAAGTGCGGGTAATATCACCGTTATAGTAATTGTAGGCACAACCGGCATCAATTAATAAAAGCTCATTTTCTTGTACTTGGCGATTATTGTTGATATAGTGCAGAATACAGGCATTAGCACCACTAGCGACAATAGAAGGATAAGCCGGACCCATACCCCCTTCTAGGCGAAAAGTATGCTCAATTTCTGCTTGAATTTGATACTCATAGTGACCAACTTTTGTGAATTCTCTGGCGCGATTATGTGCCTGTGCTGAAATAGCAGTTGCTTTGCGAATATTGTCCAATTCGGCCTCGGTTTTCAGTAAGCGCAAAGGATGGAGAATAAAATTAGTATCCTCTAAAGCAGTCGGTCCGGTGCCGCGACGGGGAAAAGTGGCGATTAATTTTTGCCAGTGATTGAGAACATTTGTATTAAAAGTTTTGTCCCGGCCGAGATGATAATAAATTCGTTCGGCTTTTTCGAGATATTGGGGTAATTTTTCCTCCAATTCTTCGATAGAATAGGCCTCATCAGCAGCAAAAATCTCCTTCGCTCCTTCCACACCGTGGAGATAGCCGGTCCAGGTTTCTTTTTCTGGATCTTTTGGCTGCACGAACAGGATAAACTGATGTTCGGGGTGATGGGGTGCTAAAACCGCCACCGCCTCCGGTTCATTAAATCCTGTCAGGTAAAAAAAGTCACTATCCTGACGATAGGTGTATTCTACGTCATTGTGCATGACTGCCATAGGCGCACTGCGAAAAATTGCGGTTCCATTGCCGATTTTTTCCATTACCTGCTGACGACGCTGCTGAAACTCTCTGCGATCGATGCCCATAGATATTCCTAAAAATGTCACAATAAGTCCTAGAGTCTATTATCGCTAATCTTTTTAATTTATGACCCCTGAAGAACCGGATTTTTCCCAAGATATCATCGAAAGGCGCGAGTTTACCCTAGCAGATTTTATCGCTCAAGAGGGGGCGGATTTCCTCAAAGGAGAATCTCCCGTCCCTAAATTAGTGCAAGTTACCACAGAGATTAAACAATTTATTGCCGCTAATTTAGGGGATTCTTCGGGAGCTTTGCAGATAATTTTACAGCTTATCGTTGATGAAGAATTAACAAAAGTCAGTCAAAATTTAGATAATCCCGTTCAAGCTTTACAGTTAATTCTAGAAGAAATTTTAGACAATCAAGAATTACTCTATGAATTAGTACACCGAGTCGATGTGAAATGGGGACAATTATACGGGGAACGTCCCTATTTTCAAAAACCCCATCAAAAACCTCACCCTGAAGACGAATACACCCACAATTCCGTTAGAGATAAGTTAGTCAGTTTATTAGCCAGATTAGAAGCGAATAAGTAGTAGAGTTATTAGGAGACTCCGAGACGATGCCCTATCAAGACATACCTTATCTTTAGGAAAAACTCTGTATTTTAATTATTTCTTAGTCACCAGAGACTAACAGGACTGACAAGGATCATCTATCCCTAGACAGACCACCAGGGTGGTCAGAGGTGAAAATAGGTGTAAGATGAAAAAATTCTCCGATAACTGTTGCCCTATCCCCTGCGTGCCTACCTATTCCTACTATACCGCCGATGTTTTTAGCGATCGCATTTTTGGCGGTAATCCCCTGGCGGTTTTTCCGGAAGCGTCTGGATTAACCCGCACCCAGATGCAAAAAATCGCCGCCGAATTTAACTTCTCGGAGACAGTCTTCGTTTTTCCGCCAGAAACGCCCCAAGGCACTAAAAAAGTCCTGATTTTCACCCCCAGTACCGAATTACCCTTTGCAGGTCATCCTACCGTCGGTACAGCCTATATTTTAGCCCTAATCGCTGCTATTCCCCCCCACCAAGAAACCACGATTTATCTGGAGGAAGGAGTCGGTTTAGTACCAGTGAAAATTCTCATGGAGGGGGAAAAACCGGTCTATAGTGAGTTAAAAGTGGCACAATTACCGGAATTAGTGGCAGATATTTATGCTCTCGATGATTTAGCGGCGATTCTTTCCCTCAGCGTTGCCGATTTCTTACCCGGTTATCCCCCCCGGTCCTTTTCCTGCGGTCTTCCTTTTTTATTCATCCCCGTCAAAAATCGAGATATTTTAGGGAAAATAAAACTAAATCTAACTCAATGGTCATCATTATTGGGCCAATCCCCCGCTAATTCCCTTTTTGTCTGCTGTTTTGACCCAGAATCACCCCAATCTCGTATTTATGGCCGAATGTTTGCCCCCGGTTTGGGAGTTATGGAAGATCCCGCCACTGGTTCGGCTGTGGCCGCTTTGGCGGGCTACCTAGGGGCCTTAGAATCTTCTAGGGAAGGGATGAATCAATGGACGATAATCCAAGGAGTGGAAATGGGCAGACCCAGCAGTTTACAATTAAAGTTTCAGAAAAATAACCGGTCAATCACAGAAGTTTCTGTGGGTGGTGCATCAGTTCTAGTCTGCCAAGGCAAAATGATAATTCCCGATGGGGAAAGACTTTAGCTGGTTAGAAAATGAATGGTTTCTGCTAATGATTTTAACTCTAAATCCGAGATTTGGTCATCATTCCAATAACTAATTTCTTTGCCTACTTTTTCGATAAAATAATTGGCTGCATAACGATATCTTTGTTGATACTAAATCCGTTGAGTAACGCACAGAAAACGAGTTTCTCCGAGAAACCCGTTTTCTACTCATGCAAATAACCGGATTTAGGGTTCTTCGGTTTGTCTTATGCAATGGACGGGGTTATAAGGAATGAAACCCCTATAGAGACAGGGGTTGCTTCGATTTTTGTCAACTGTTTTCGATCTAGAGCGAACTAATCAATTAAATCTTTTGCCAGATAAGGATTTATTCGATTTATGCTCCCCTATCGAACCATACCAAATAACGAAGAACCGGATTTAGTCTCATTTATTCTTGACTATCTTTCGGCTCTAAATAACCAAAAAAAACGCCCTTATTTCGAGATTAAGAGCGTTTAATTAAGGTTCTTTATGACTGAATTTAGGCAAAATTCTCAAAGATAAAGTTTCCTGTGGTAGGAGTTACACTCAGAGTTCCAGTAATACCCGAAACGTTGACTAAGAAGTCATTAGCATTTTTCGGAGGCCCATTAAAACCATCGTTCGCATAGAGGTAAGTTCCAGCGGCAAGACCAGCTTCAACAGTCACTAAAGCCACTTGCAGTGTGGCATTAGTAGAGATGGTAATGTCAGCAATACCAGCAAAGACAGCATTAATATCAGCGGCTGTAGCAATGGTCTGAGCCGTGTTGATGTTGACGGTTGTACCACCGGCGCCACCGGTAAAGTTAAGACCATTGAGGAATTGGTTTGCGCCGGTTGCAAATTTGAATTGATCTCCACCCACACCAGCAACAAAGTCTGCGATGCGGTCAACATTAGCAGTGCCAGCATTGTTGGCAAAACCGAGACCGTAGATAAATTGATCAACTCCCGCCCCACCGGTCAACGTATCTTGTCCTCCATTACCCCGTAACAAGTCGGAGCCACTACCGCCCGTGATACCGTCATTTTGATTAGAGCCAGTTAATGTGTTGACAGCCGCAGGTGATGAGCTTGCCCCTTTGATAATTGCACCGTTCCCAGTCCCTGCTGAGGCATCAATAGTGACGTTAGCCGTAACCGCAGACGCATCAATGCTGAAACCGGTTCCCAATGCTCGGGCACCAGTCGTCAAAGTAAACGTCCCCGCACCCGTTGCCGTAATCGTACTGGCAGCCGGGGCATTAACGAGAGTGTTTACGGTCGTATTATCAGTCGTGGTAAATTTGAGAATCTCAACATTAGGAGCAGTGAGGTTCGTAATGGTAAGATTGTTAACGGCTTCTAGACCATCGCTCACGGTAATATTGAGCGTATCTGAAGTTCCGGTCGCTGTTTTTAAATTAAAGGTTGGTGTGGCATTACCAAAGATCGTCACGTCCCCAGCTTGAGTGGCTGTTACGTTGTTGAAAACCGAGGCACCAGCAGCGCGGAGAGCGACAAAAGCAGATTTGGCAAACAAGTCCAGATCCACTTGCTGACCATCAGACTGTAACACCTCGAAGTTAGCATAAACATTCGCCCTGGCCGTCGTGTTCACATTGACGGTGTTATTAACAATCAGTCGATCTTTTGTGCCTTCTCCGGCATCAACGGCAGAGTCTGTTGTGGTAGTAAGGGTATTGGAACGAACGATGTCATCGCCTTTACCACCTTTGAAAGAGGTAATCCCGGTTCCAAATGCTACGGTCAGTCCGCCCGCCGTTAAGCCTGACGCATCAATGGTTTTGATGGAGTTCGCCACCGCCACACTATCGGAAAAACTCAAAGATTTGCCATCACCAGAGACTTTGATTGTGTTGACCGCTCCTGCATCGAGGGCATCAGTAACGAGCCCAGCGAACTTACTCGACCCCGTGGCGGTAAAATTGAGGGTAGTGAGTTTATTCCCTCGCACAGTAAGCGTGCCACCTTTATCCACTGCGTTGGTCCCAATCTGGGCTTCCGTTGCCGAATTGCCAAAATTAGCAGTTAGATTGTTGTTGTTAAAATTACCTTTGAGTGTTAACCCCACCCCACCAATTCCTTGAATGGTCGTGAGCGTAGTAGTAGGAAGAGGAGGATCACCAGCTAGTACGAGGTTGAGGGTATCAACGGTTACACTCTTGAGACCTTTGCCGGCTGCCGCTGAGAAATCAAAGGCACCACCATTCCCCTGAATCAAGTTAACATTCTCGATGTTGGACAGTTGCGGTAGAACATTACTGGTAGGACCAAAGTAATTAAAGGTGTCCGTTCCCTCACCACCGTTGGCCACATCGCCGAGTTGAACAGTATTCTGTGCAAGCCCGCCACTGTTGTCTCCGTTGAAGGTATCGTTGCCCGGCGTACCTGCTAGGTTATCAAGTGCGGTTGTGAAGACGAAGGTTTGACCACCGCCGCCGCCGGAGCCAGCAATAATCACGGTATTCTGTACAATGGCGGCATCTTTCGTGGCTGGATCCGAAGTAACGGTGGCAATGTTGAGAGCCGAGGACTGAGCCAGGGTAGAATCAAAGTTGACCCCTTTATTTAAAGCCTGTTTAGAAAAATCTAGGGCTACATCGGCTTTATTCTGAAGGGACTTAAAGTCATCAGAATCTGGTTTGGCTCCTTGGGCAACATCCAGAATAAATAAAGCAACCGCCTGGGGTGAACCTTGGGCAGCTAGGAGTTGTGTGCGCCAGAAAGCCAATCCGTCAGCATCGGCGTTCCGGGCAAACATATTCTGGTAAATTTGGTTGATAAACTCATCTACATTGCCAAGGAGAGGGCTTTGTAAGAAAGGATATTTTGTTTTGGCTTCTTGGGACGATCCAAACTGGATCGCTAAATCAACGTTGGTTACCCCCGCTTGACCAGCGGCAACGGCATTGTTGAGGTCTGAAGACGAGGTGGCGCGGCCAAAGTAGATGACATAGAGGCCGACCGAAGTGTTTAAATCTAGGGGATTGACAGTTGGCATAGCAGTTTCGTTAACTCCTCAACGAAAAAACGAATAACATCAGCTTGATGTTAGCTGAGACATTACAGATTAGTATGGATAACCCATTTTACCAGATCATCCTACAATTCTGTACTCAGTATATCGAAGTTTAGCAGTTTGTCAACGGAGAAGCCTTGAATTTTGTCGGGTGACATTCTCCCGACGCTGACCCTACGGGTACAGCGCAGGCTTCCCAACCTCGCAGTTAGACATTGCTGCCCCACGCCACTTATCTAGGTCATAGACCCCCGACCGACCGACTTGGCAGGCACTTTCGTTTCGCCAGACTGGCCACTTACTCGTTCTAGTCCACGATGCAATACCATCCCTGCGGCGGACTGGTCACGATGCGTTCGATACCCACCGACATTTCGCATATCTTCATATACCTTTATATATTTTTACATTCCCCAAGATGTTTTGAGGAAAACCCTTCATTGTAAAAACTACTATTGAGAACATTTTCAATAATTGATTTTTTTCTCAGAAAAAAATTACAATTCTTCACCTTGATAAAAATTAATCATTGCCAGGGAGATTCAGTTAACGCAATTTAAATTACGAACAGCTTGGCCGAGGGATCGGACATTTTGTTGACGGTCAGTTTCATTCGCTTTCCCTGATAGACTGAGAGAATTATTACCATAGCCATCGCGCAACGGGGGATTATATTGATCTTTTGGTTCTACCCCTATGATAAGATGTCTTAGGCTCCCAGACAGATAGATTAGTCGGATTATTTAGTCCAATCGAAATAAAGGCACTATATTTTTAGAGCAATGCGAGAAACAACAGAGAACAAATTTTCGGTTGAGTTTATTATCAGCCAACTTCGCCGAGAAATGTGGCGCTCATCTTTGGTGCAGACGCAACAGCCTTCACCGCTGGTTCAGGAGCAAAAAGATTTTAGAGAAACCCCAGGAGATACTCCCCCATCTCCTTTGCGGTTGCTCACCTCAGGTCAAACAGAAACTGAAGCCTTAAAGGAACAACGAGATCGTACTCTCGATTGTATAGCATTAGCCGAATCTCGTTCTCAGGTAAGGGGTCAATTGCCAGGCAATGCAAGACGTTTTCCCTATATTTTATTTCGACCATTTCAGGTATTAATCCTCAAGATTTTCAACCTGCTCTTTCGAGACCAGCGAGAGGTTAATAGTAATCTGTTTGCAGCTCTCAGAAACTCCCTGGCTCTTAATGAACAACTCTTGGGTCAGGTTGAATTGTTGCGGGAGCAAACCCGTGAGGACTTGCTCGGCCTTGACCGAGAATTCCAACTTCAAAGCCACCAGCAGACTGCTCAATTACAAGAACTCCAACTTCAAAGCCACCAGCAGACTGCTCAATTACAAGAACTCCAACTTCAAAGCCACCAGCAGACTGCTCACTTCAAAGCCACCAGCAGACTGCTCAATTGCAGGCTATCCAAAACCAAATCTCACAGATCGATGACTCTCTTTATCAGAATAGCCAGGAGTTAGATCAGAAAATTTGGAACTTTAGAAGTGATACTCAGGACAAAATTGAGACGGTATCCCAACGGGTAACTGAAATTGACCAGCGTTATCTCCGTCAAGAGAACTATTTGCGGAGTGATTTAGTGCAACAAAAACGCCTTTTAACTCTCTTCCTGGAAGAGGCGAGAAAGCGTTTGCCTGAACCTTTCACGCCTCAAGAACTTCAGACCTTTGTCCTTGAAGAAGGGCAATCCCTAGACGCACTCTATGTGGCTTTTGAGGAGCAGTTTCGGGGAACTGAGGCAGACATTGCCCAACGTCTCTCGGTTTATCTACCCTATCTGGAATCTTACGGTATCCGTCGTGGAGAGGATCTGGTTTTAGATATGGGCTGTGGCCGGGGAGAATGGTTGGAATTGTTGAAGGTCAATGGCTATCAAGCCAAGGGCATAGATAGTAATGCCCTGGTAATTGACTATTGTCAACAACGTCAACTTCTGGCTGAACGGGGAGATGCGATCGCTTATCTTCAAAGCCTACCAGCAGAGAGCGTTGGGGGAGTTTCGGGCTTTCATATTATTGAGCATTTGCCTTTTCCCGTATTAGTACAGTTTATTGATCAGATCCATCGGGTGTTGCGGCCAGGCGGGATGGTAATTTTTGAATCGCCCAATCCTAGCAATCTAATTGTCGGAAGTTGGAAATTTTATTTTGATCCCACGCACTTAAATCCGCTCCCATCGGCAACTAGTCAGTTTCTAGTCGAATATGCGGGGTTTACTCAGGTAAAGGTGCTGAATCTCCATCCTGCACCGGATCCCCCCTTTCCTGGTGATTCTGATTTAGTCAAACGTCTCAACGAGTATTTCTATGGCCCCCAGGATTATGCTATTATCGGTCTAAAACCAACGGGAAGCGGCTAAAAACCGCATCTTTGATTTCCCGACAGCTAAAGGCTTACTCAAACTTCTCGAAACCTGTGACAGCTATTTTTAAGGTACTAATCACTAATGCGTATTTTAATTGTAACGACCCAGACTCCTTTTATTCATGGTGGGGCAGAAATTCATGCAGAAGAACTCCTCAGACAACTGCAAAAAGCAGGTCATGAGGCAGAAATTGTGGCAATTCCTTTTCAGGTCTATCCTCAGGAAAGAATCCTTGACAGTATGTTGGTTTGCCGTCTTCTGGATTTATCCCAATTCGCAGGATGGGTTATTGACCGAGTGATTGCGTTGAAGTTCCCTGCTTATCTAGTTCCTCATCCCCGTAAAGTTCTCTGGATTTTGCACCAACATCGTCAAGCCTACGAAATGTGGAATCATCCGCAATTTGGAGATTTATATCGTCTCCCCAACGGGCAGCAAATCAAGTCAAGTATTGAGCGAGCGGATAATCACGCCTTTGCTGAATCTCATGCCATCTTTAGTAATTCCCGCAATGTTGCTAACCGTCTCAAGCAATTTAATGGTATAGATTCTCTTCCCTTATATCACCCACCCCAAAAATCTGACTGTTTCTATTGCGAGCCAGAAGAAGGGTTTTTTTTCTTCCCCAGCCGCTTCAACGAGATTAAACGTCAGACCCTCGTTTTAGAAGCTTTAGCTCAAACAACTTATCCCGTCAAGGTAATCTTCGCAGGTCAGTCCCATGGAAACTTTCGTAAGGCTGTTGAGCAAATGATTCAAGATTTTGGTTTAGAGGATCGAGTAACTTTAGCTGGTTGCATTTCTGTGGAACAAAAACTGGATTATTATGCTAAGTCCCTCGCAGTTATCTATCCCCCGTTTGATGAAGATTACGGCTACGTCACTCTGGAGGGAATGTTGGCGGCGAAACCGGTAATTACTTGTTGGGATTCCGGAGGCCCCTTAGAATTTATTCATGATCGTCAAACTGGTTTGGTTACTGAGCCAAATCCAACGTCTTTAGCGAAAGCGTTAGACGAATTATGGGAAAATCGCTCATGGGCGAAAACTCTAGGAAAAGCGGCTCTAGATTATTATCAAAGTCTCGATATTACCTGGTCAAACGTGTTAGAAAAATTACTAAAATAAACCTTTAATACTCATAGGTTTTGACGCTATTTATTACGCTTATTACCCAAATGCTCAAGTTAAGTTGGTTTTCCCCCTTGCTCCCAGCCAAAACGGATATTGCCCACTATACAATGCGTCTGCTACCAGCCTTACTTTCTCGCTGTGATCTGGAACTGTGGACAACTGACAAGGATTTTGACCCGACAATCAGTCAGATAGCTAAGGTTAATGTTTATGATTCCGAGCAGTTAGATTGGGCAAAACTATGTCAGACGGATTTAATAGTCTATAATATCGGCAACAACCACGAGTTTCATCAAGACATTTGGCTGGTTAGCCAACGCTGCCCTGGACTCGTAATCTTACATGATCTGAAGCTACAAGGTTTATTTACTGGTATTTATCGTAGTAATCAGCAGCGGGAAGACTATTTAAATAAGATGTTGTACTATTATGGGGCTGATGCTCAAATCATTGGTCGTCTTTTTGAGGAAGGCCAGATTTCTGAAAAATTTGTCGTAGAAAAATTTCCGCTAACTCCTTTAGCCTTAGCCAATGCCCGTGGAGTCGTTTGCCATAGCCGCTATGCCTACCAGCAATTACTGGGAATTAATTATTTACCGACTAGCTATATTCCTCTGCCCTACGCTGTCCCAACAGGTCATTCCCATTCTTCAACCTCTCGTATTTCCGAGACAATACATCGTTTAATCGTCTTTGGCTACCTAGGAACTAACCGAAGGTTAGAGGTGATTTTGGAAGCCTTGGCTAGTTTTCCTCGGCGCTCAGAATTCTGTCTGGATATTTACGGACAAGTCTGGGATGCCGACTATATTCAACAGCGTATTCAAGACCTAGAGCTCACAGAGCTAGTTCAAATCAGAGGCTTTGTACCAGAAGAAGAACTAGAACAAGCTCTAGATCAAGCTGATTTAGCTTTTAACCTTCGTTACCCTACAATGGGTGAGGCCTCTGCGAGCCAACTGCGCATTTGGAGTCATAGTTTGCCTAGCTTTGTCACCCCAGTTGGCTGGTATGAGGGTTTATCTCCAGATACGGTAATTCCTATCCGCCTCGACCATGAGCTGGAGGATATTCATTATCATCTCCAGGGTTATCTTGATAATCCTGACCCTTATAAGTCTGTTGGGATAGCTGGTCGAAACCGTCTCGCAGAACACCACAGTCCCGAAACCTGTGCTGAACAGCTTGTTGAATTTGCTCAGGAGGTTCTCAAGGCCCCTCTTTTCCCGACAATGCAGTATTTAATGGATAGAACTGTTCCAGAGATACGGAAATGGACACCAGAAAACTGCCCGACAGCCACTTTACAGGGACTAGCCAAAGCGGTTCATTTCTTGACCTATTAATCCTTGGTTCGCTCATTTTTCACAGGTAGTGCCTTATTCCTCAAGTGCCTAATATGGCGACATAAGAAATACTTATATGCTACGGATGGACTATTCCAAGACAAAAAACACCACCGATAGCGTTAGCAAACCTGGGGTTATTAGGAGCGCCTTTCAAAGAACAGGCTAGTGGAGTTGCCAGTGGAACAATAAATACACCTTTTATTTTTCCCTAACCCAATGGGCCCTGTGCTGCCTCAATCATAGGATCCATTACCAACGGACCCCTGGGCAAACCACTAAGATCTGTCCCTGGTCGGGATGTCCGTACTCCCCGCTTGAGCGCATCAGCATAGTAATCGACACTAGAATTGTAATTCTGGTTTACCTGATTTCTCCTTGATTCCATAGTGTCGTTGACCCAGGAAGAACCCAGCAATGAAGACCAAGAACCTCGTGACCCACTTGTTGTTGTCGAGTTGGTGTTAGTCCCAGTTAGCGGATCGTAATCCTGGTTCACCGGATTTACCCGATTTCTCGCTGATTTCACGGCATCGTTGACCCAGGAAGATCCCAGCAATGAAGACCAATAATCTTGTGACCCGCTTGTTGTTGTCGAGTTGGTGTTAGTCCCAGTTAGCGGATCGCCGCTGGGAACAGCCTGACTTAGAGCAACATCAGCTTTCTTTTGAAGCGTGGTGAAGTCCACAGACCCGGGTTGAGCTCCCTGGGCAACCTCAAGAACAAACAAAGCCACCTGCCTCGACGACCCCCCCGCAGCCAAGAGTTTCTGACGCCAGAAGACTAAACCCTCGGCATCAGCCGCTCGGTCGAACATATTTTGATAAATTTGATTGATAAACTCATCTACATTTCCTCGAAGAGGACTTTGCAAGAAGGGGTATTTTGTTTTGGCTTCCTGGGATTGTCCAAACTGAGTTGCTAAATCAACATTAGTCACCCCCGCTCGCCCGGCGGCAACCGCATTATTGAGGTCTGAATAGGAGGCCGAGCGACCAAAGTAAATCACATAGAGACCGACTGCCGTGTTAAGATCTAGGGGATTGATAGTTGCCATTGCTTGATATACTTTGCACGGCTACAACTTGCATTTTTTACTCAAGGACAATAATATAGTTTAAGAGTCATAATTAGAAGCAAAGCACTCATTAAAAACATGATTAACCTAGAATTCAC
>VYKR01000472.1_pt1 | contig 12632 bp, 16 predicted proteins | sample 5109561 | NCBI WGS metagenome assembly VYKR01 (sample SAMN12291799, study PRJNA351875) | freshwater metagenome | isolation source: freshwater lake | place: USA: Michigan, Ford Lake | collected 2015-08-15
TCTAAGCACAATTAATTACACATCTAAGCCACTACTCCGTCAGACTTCTGCTGTGATCAGTAAACAGTGAACTGAAAACTCAAATCCGATCCCTAATAGCTGTATCCCGTCTCCTGTATCCCCTCTCCCGTCTCCCGTCTCGGAGTCTCCTGTCTCGGAGTCTCGACTAGGAAATTAATTTTGCACGACTACTTAGAAGATTCTGTTCTAAATCTTCATCGCCATCCCACCAAAATTTAATGAGCCAAGACAAGATATTGATAAAAACAGCAATCATAAGTAGGGAGGCACAATTATTTGTAGGATGGGTTAGCGGTAGCGTAACCCATGGGAGCGTTGGGTTTCATGCTTCAACCCAACCTACGTTCATCTTATATTTAATTCCACCCACCTACTTAAAAAGCAAATTCTTGACATTTGTCAGGTAATTATTTTTATTAGTCAATATTCTACACAACTCAGGCTAGATAAGCAAGAGAGCTACGCCACTACTATCGGATCACTACCAAGAACTCTATCCGGTTCTTCTTGTTGAAGAATCTCTCGTCAAGCTATGCTGTGAGGGGAGAGTAGGTCAAAACCTAACTTTTTGCCGCTCTATGCTATCGTATCAAGATGCGCTACTCTGTTAGGAGATGATTTTGCTTGAGTCATCTGCTCAAAGTAGCATCTGTTTTTTTAACCCTTACCCCCAAAAGAGAATCTTTTCTGTATGCTAGAGGCTAATAATCAGGGAGAGAATCAAATATTTCTCTATGAAGTTGTTTTTTCCGGTTCTTCTGGCTCTTTGCCTCAACGCTTCTCCCGGACAGTCCTGCGAGTACCTAAAAGCCGTATGAGTCAAGAAACACAGCGCCTGCTGCGCCAAGGGGCTAAGATTCTCAGTATAAGGCCTCTTGACCCAGAAACTGCCCCGATTAAGCCTAGTTTACCACCTCAACCCTGGTGGATAGAGATTACCACCAGTCAGCCGAAATGTCTCTATTATTTCGGTCCTTTCGAGAGTTTTTCTGAAGCTTTATCCTATCAATCCGGTTATATCGAAGACCTCCAATCGGAATCTGCCCTGGGAATTAACAGCGAAATTAAACAATGTCAGCCAGAGGTTTTAACTCAAGAATATTTTTAATTTATGGTATCTAATTATACAGATTTTTAGGAATAGTTAGCTTCCTCTTGTTTTCGTTTAATAATGCCTTTACCCTCACAGAATTTACAGGGGACGGATTCATTCTCTGTCTCTAGATAGATTCTTCCTTTGCCCTGGCAGTGGGGACAGATAACTTTTTCTTCCCACCAATAATTCTCTAAAAAAGCCTCATCGGTAATATAGGTAAAATCTTCAAACATTGGCTTGTCCTCTTATCGTTGAGATAGCTTAATCTGGATTCATCTTTCAACCTGAGAAATTGAAAATCACTTTTACCCCCATCGTAAAAAAGATCGGGTTCATTCTTCTTGAAACTTAAATTACTTCATATTTATTTATGTTTATTAATATATAATGAGTGTTCACTATCAATCGGGTGTATCTCATATTTGTGAATTTCTCTCACTTATGGTGATCAGCAGAAGTTATACTAAATCCGTTGAGCATAGGCTACATATCAGGACAGGCAAAAGGCACTCATGCAAAAGGGGGAATAAATAATCAGTCTTTAATAACCGGATTTAGTATAACGATTCTGGTTCCAATCACACAATTTAGAGAACCGTTAAAAATCTATGAACTCCCGAAAAGGCTTGCCATATAAGCATTTCACATCTAAGTACAATTGCTTATTGCAAAAGTGGGATGCTCCCCGGGAGATCGGGAGAATCTATTACATCCAATTAGCTGAAACAGTCCGCTTGCAGATTGCACCTAAGCCAAATAAACCAAATCCTAATAAACCAAAGATGACGGAAGGTTCAGAAACAGTTTGACTAGATTTGGCAACAGATCCATATTGTAAGTGATCTACTACAAATCCTACATTAATTAAAGTCTGAGATATTGAGATAGCTGAGATACCTCCTAAATTCATAACTCCAAAAAAGCGATCATCAACTGTTGTTCCGTCGTTTCTGGTATCGCCAATCTGTCCCTGACCAAGTGCAATAGTACCTAAAGAATTTCCTTGTGCATCAAAACCTTGAAACGTTAGTGGTGTTTTGTCTGTCTCTGGAGGTCCGCTAAGGCTTGAATATGAATCTGTCCAGACAATACCTACATGAGTAGGAAAGTTTCCTAAAGTATTGGCATTGAAAGTAAATTTAAAGCCTCCTATTATTCCATTACCTACTTCAACGAGATAATGACCTTGTTGCCCGTTTCCATCAATCACTCCGTCGTCAATATCAACAGAATCTGTATAAAAACCTGGACCTTCCACGCCAAATGGTAAGCCACTAGCACTAGAGGCTGTAACACCTGGCACATTCAGGGAACCATCCTCAAAATTCTCAAGGTAAAAATAGCTAAAGTTAACATTTTTAAATGGACTATCATTAAAGCTAAGATAAGGAGTTGGTCCGAGTAATGTTGGAGCAGAATTTACAACGGGAGTTTCAATGACTGCACAACCGAGGAAAACTCCAGTAGCTAGTGTTATGGTGGTAATTTTATTAGCCATTCTTTTAGCCTCATCAATTCCTGCTTCAAGCATAAGCCTGATTTCAGCTAATCTAAAGTCGGATGGTGGCGGATAAAGGCGGGAGTTTTATTAATAATCCTGACAAAAAGCGGATTATAGCGGATAATAACGGGTGGGCGTTAGAGGTATGAAGCAACAGGTTAATGGACGTACAAGCGGTGTTGAAATACGTGGATGACCTAGTTTTCGCACAAACGGGGCAACATCTTGACAGTCTGCAAGTTGCGATTCTGAAGGGAGTCCTTAATGGAAAAAAATATACCCATATTTCTGAAGAATATCATTGTTCGGCAGGGCATACTAAAGATGAAGCTTATCAACTGTGGCGCATTCTTTCCGAAGCTTTAGGAGAAGATTTAAATAAGTCTAATTTCCGTGCTACTATTGAAAGATTAGGAGTGGCAAATGCGTACTCCAATATGGTTAATCCTGTGCAAATCGGTAACATTAACCTCTGTGCTAATCCTTCACAAAGTTATGAGACAGAAAATATTGAATCAATAATAGAAGAAACTGCTATACCTTATGTTAAAGAAAGCCTGACAATTCTGGAAAGAGAAAGACAAAAAGCAAAACTAGAAATTATTCCAAACTTAGTCGAGCTTGGCTTGACGGCCGAGCAAATTGCTAGTACGTTGGGATTGTCTCTTGAGCAAGTTAAAAAATGTATTCCTTAATTTTATTTAATGAGCATTGTCCACACAATAGAGATAATTTATGTTTGTTTTTATAAATGCACGTCATCAGCTATCGAAGATTACGAGAATTTACGAATAAACACGCTGATTCCCGAATAGCTTTAGAAAATTGGCATAAAATTGCCAGTCAAGCAATTTGGTATAATTTAGTTGAGGTTCAAACAGTATTTCCCCAAGCAGAAGCAGTTGGTAATTTTACTGTTTTTAACATTAAAGGAAATCGTTATCGCCTTATAACCAGTATCGATTATCAGAAGCGGCTAATTTATATCAAGTATGTTTTAACTCACGCTGAATACGATAAGGAGCAATGGAAAAATGACCCTTACTTTTAATCCAGAAAAATACAAAGAATTACTAGTCGAAGAATTGATGCACCGTCAGCATCGAACTCCCGAAGAAGATGAACTTTATGAGCTTCTAATTTTTTTAATTGAGAATTTTGAAAGAAGCTTTTATCTACAAGAATCAACCACACCTAATTCTATGTTATTGTTTTTGATGGAGCAACAAAGCGTTAACAAGAAAGACATAGCCAGAATCCTTGGCTCTGACAAAATTGCTTCTAGTTTAATTGCAGGAAAAGGGTCAATTAGCCAAGAACAGGCGAAATTATTAGGACATTTCTTTCATGTAGATTATAGTTTGTTTATGTAGGGTTTGCTGAAAAAGTAGGGGCGAAGCATTCGGATAGGAAATCTACGGTTTCAGCGATAGGTTATGCCCGAATGCTTCGCCCCTACAAGACCACGATTCTCTGAAAATATTGCACTTGTTTCGCGAAATAGACCCCTAAAACCCTTACCTCGTCTATATTTCACATTTATTCAGCCAACCCCAATTAATTATTTCCTCGCCAAAAAAATCAGGAGCAGAATTTCTACTCCTGATAACCTATTCACTTTATACTTGCCAATTTATTGGAATATACTGGCAACTTTGGCGCTTACGTCCGGTTGAGTTTCAGCGTAGATATTTTGACGAGTAGCGGCGATTTCTGTGTAAGCTTGACGCACTTCCGAGTTAACTGCCACCGTTTTCACATCGTAGATACGGGTAGCCAGTTGGGGATAGAAACCGATAGCGACAATCAAAGCGAGGAAAGAGACAGCGATAAAGATTTCTCTGGGTTTAGCGTCAATATATTCTGATTCATGGGGGAGGACACAGCTAGTACCGAAACAAACTGCTTGTTCGTTGCTTTTGTTGGGGAGAATGTTAGTAATATCGCAGGAAGAACCATCTCCGTAGAAAACTTGACGAAGCATGGAGAGTAGATAAATCGGGGTGAGGATTAAACCAACGGAAGCGAGGAAAACAGTCACAACCCGGAAGGTTTGGCTATAAACGTCACTGCTAGTGACACCGATGAATACGGTAATTTCGCTGGCAAAACCGCTCATTCCGGGTAACGCTAGGGAAGCCATGGCGCCGGCAGTAAAGAGAGCGAAGACTTTCGGCATCGCTTGAGCAATCCCACCCATCTCGTTTAGAGCTAAGGTATGGGTACGGTCGTAGGTGACACCAGCAAGGAAGAATAAGACGGCGGCAATTAAACCATGGGAGAGCATTTGTAACATAGCGCCGCTAATACCCACATCGGTAAAGGAAGCAATCCCTAAAAGGACGAATCCCATGTGTGAAACCGAGGAATAAGCGAGACGGCGTTTCATGTTTTGTTGACCGAAGGAAGCGAAAGCACCGTAGATAATATTGACGACACCAAGAATCGCTAGAATCGGAGCAAAGTAGATATGTGCATCGGGTAGAAGCCCCATATTAAGGCGGATTAAACCATAACCACCCATTTTGAGGAGAACACCAGCGAGAATCATCGATACAGGTGCAGAAGCTTCACCGTGAGCATCGGGGAGCCAAGTATGGAGGGGGAAGATGGCGAGTTTGACTCCGAAAGCGATTAATAAACCGGCGTAAAGGACTAATTCTAAAGCGAGGGGATAATCTTTAAATCCTAATTCCGCCATATCAAAGGTCATGGCACCACCACCGTAGAGGGCCATGGCTAGACCGGCAACGAGGATGAAGATAGAAGCGGCGGCGGTGTAGAGTAAGAATTTAGTGGCGGCATAACGACGTTTTTGACCACCCCAGATGGAAACGAGTAGATAAACGGGAATTAACTCGATTTCCCACATTAAAAAGAATAATAATAAGTCTTGGGCAACGAAAACACCAATCTGAGCGGCGTAGAGCAACAGCATCAGGAAGTAGAATAAACGGGGTTTGCGGTCCACTTGCCACGCGGCCAAGATAGAAAGGGTTGTCACCAATCCTGCTAATAAAACTAACGGTGCCGAGATACCATCCACCGACACCGCCCAACTTAAACCAATTTGGGGAACCCAATCGATTTTTTCTACTAATTGTAGGTTGGGGTTGCTTAAATCATATTTTTGTAAAAAGACGTAACACATTAATATAAAGTCTGCTAGTCCGACTCCAAGAGCGAACCAACGAACAGTTTTTCCTTCCTTGTCGGGGATTACAGGGATTAGGAAGGAGGCAAGCAAGGGGAGCAAAATGATGGCAGTGAGCCAGGGGAAGTTAGCCGTTAGCATGGCAGTAAGAAAAAATACCTATTTCGTTATGTGTTCATTCTATGCGACTTTGTAAAATTTTGTTAATATTTTTTACCAAGTTTTACTATAGATTTTCTTCAATGATCCCCGCACTGTGATTGATCAGCCCAAATAAGCTTGTTTAACTCGCTCATCCTTGAGTAAATCCCCAGCTTCTCCCGCAATAGTCAAGCGTCCCGCTGCCAAAACATAGCCGCGATTGGCAGTTTCTAGGGCTAAATGGGCGTTTTGTTCCACTAACAGGATAGTTACTCCCGATTCGTTTAATTGACGGATAATACTGAAGATTTCTCGCACTATCTGCGGCGCTAGTCCTAAACTGGGTTCGTCTAGTAACAATAACTTGGGACGACTCATTAAAGCTCTGGCGATCGCCAGCATCTGCTGTTCCCCACCGCTTAGGGTTCCCGCTAACTGCTCTCGGCGCTCCGATAGTCGGGGAAACAGTTGCCACTGCTCTTCGATATCGCTTTTTACTACTAGGCGATCGCTTCTCGTATAAGCACCTAACTGCAAATTTGTCAAGACTGTTTGACGAGCTAAGATTCTTCTCCCTTCTGGACTATGGGCAATTCCCCGTTTAACGATTTCATGGGGCGGTAAATGGGTAATATCTTGACCCTGATAGATTATTCGCCCCGTCTTTGCTGTTAAAAGCCGAGATATCGTCTTTAGAGTCGTCGTTTTTCCTGCTCCGTTCGCTCCAATCAGGGTGACAATTTCCCCCGTTTCTACCCTTAAACTAACCTGCTGTAATGCCTTTATTCCGCCATAATTAACCGATAAATCGTTAATTTCTAACATAAACCCCGTCAAATCCCAATAGGATCACTATAGCAGTGATCAGTTACCAGTTAACAGTTACCAGTTACCAGTTACCAGTGATCAGTTACCAGTGATCAGATGTGCGTTTTTAGTCAGTCCCGATGCCAAAGTTGGCACCGCCAAGCCTGAAAGTGGTACTTTTCCCTCCTGCCTCCCGCCGACCGCCTCTTTCAAGTCAGGGATAAGGAGGAAGCCTGAGCATTTGTACTAAATTTTCCAAGACGCAGCTTATCAAGTGAGGGGTATTGAATAGCATTAACAGTGCTGTCTTTTCACTGCTTACTGATAACTGATAACTGATAACTGATTACTGATAACTGATTATCTGCCTAAAACTTCCAAGACCACTGGGGCAACTCCCGATTGGAAGACACCGATAATCGCTGCCGCACCTCTGGAGAGGTCGATGACGCGACCACCGCTAAACGGACCGCGATCGTTAATTCGCACCACCACCGAGCGCCCATTACGCAGATTAGTTACCCTAACCTTGGTGCCGAAAGGTAGATAGCGATGAGCGGCGGTTAAACCACTAGAGTTAAAAGTCTCACCACTAGCGGTGCGACGACCGTGGAAACCGGAACCATACCAAGAGGCCATTCCCCGTTTACGGGGGCGACTGCTGGTTTTTGTCCCTTGGGTTGTTTTCGGCTTCTCTGGCGGTGTCACTGAGGTAGGATTGCTGGCCGGGACTGGTTTGACTTGATTGGGTTGTGATTGGGGTTGTATCGTCGAAGGAATGGCCTCTTGGGTCTGGGGTGTAACGCTTGCTGGGACGGTATTTTCTTTGTCCACTAGGGACTCTAAAGTTTTTAGAATTTCGTTAGCATTATCTTGAACCGAACGTGATAATTTAATATCTGAATCGAATGTTCGACTATTAGAAAAAGCGGACAGAACGGTTTGAGTAGTTGACTCGATAACAGTTTGACGACCTACGCTAATATCCGTCAGGCTGTTGCTGTGTCCTGCTGTCTGGGAACAAATTATCGAGGCTGTAGTCCCCACTACGGTAAGGGCAGTTACAGCTTGTAGTTTGTTGATCAGTTGTTTATTCATAGACTTTCTTATTGTTCGTTAGCAAGTTCCCAATGCAAAGCTGAAGGAATTTGCTAACATTCCTTTGTGCTTGCAGAGCTAACTTGGTTGCGTTCTGTTCAACCGTATCACGGAAAATCGGTTGGTCATTACGAGAATTTATATCGTTATCGGGCAAGAGAATCAAAAATTTAAATAAAGGGTTGACTTGCGCTAAGAACCAAGTTAAGATGGGAAGTTTTTAATTTTTTGTCTCCTAGAGGGGGTCAAGGTTAGGAAAACTTGGGGAATTAGTGAAATGTCGAGAGGTAATAATGCTAGTATTGACAAGGCTTTCAGGGATTATCAGCCTCCCTCGATTTCCCTCTATGTATGCAGATAATGGTTAATAAAACTGTTATATTCGCTACAAAAAACCAGATTTTTAATATCAATGTTAAATCGGACTAAGGATCAGAGATTAAAAATTATAATAGGGGATTGACAAGGAACTAAAAATAAGCTGTTATTAGCCAAACTTAACTATAGAATCAGAAATGCTGATACAGGCTAATAATAAATCCTGTTTAAAAGGGATAGGGAAGTGGGGAAGTGGGGAAGTGGGGAGTATTTTGCTGTGAACAGTGAACTGAAAACCCGCATCTGAATACTGACTCCTGAATACTGAGGACCGACTCCTAACCCCACGAAAGGCTTTTTCGGCAAACCCTATATATATAGGGTCTGCTGAAAAAGTACGGGCGAAGCATTCGGATAGAAAATCTACGGTTTCACCGATAGGTTATTGCCCGAATGCTTCGCCCCTACAGGACACGGGCCGATGAAGACACATTTATTCAGCATACCCTATATAGATGGCCGAGGTCCGAACGGGTGTGGGGTGTAGGGAAAGAAACCTCTTTCATCTGTGGGGGTGAAAATTTTTTCATCGGGACTGACTCCTAACCCCACGAAAAGCTTTTTCGGCAAACCCCATCTAATTGTGTGTTGGGTTTCCTTAGGTCAATCCAGTTAGAAAATTAATCGCAGTAACGCACCAATTTAATGACAAAGTTGGTGCGTGGGGCGCGGATTGTTAATTTTGGTTTTTCATCAAAATTAGTAACCGTCTAACGCACCCTACAAGATTAGGCGATCGCAAGATGTGCGATCGCACTCAACTTAATATCAGCATACTTTCTGTTTCACTATCAAAAAATTCAACAATAATTAAAAAATTAATCCCTTAAAATTTCGATAATCTTTGCAGTGGGACTATTGCCAATACGAAGATAGATAAATTTGGGTGGATGACCATATAATAGACTGCGCTGATGAAAATCGGAGTCTTTAGAGACAATTACAAAATCCTTGAATTTGGCAAATTCCCAGATAAGTGCATCATCAGTATTGCTCAGTCCTAAAGTCTTGACGTGCTGAGAATCAGAATATAAATCAATTATTTTATCAATAATCCGATCTGACAAATTTTCATCTAATAACAGTTTCATAAAGAGGTGATAAATAATTTTTTCTCTCGATCAGCAGCAAAAGCCAAACAAGCTTTGATATCCTCGGAAGTTAATTCTGAAAAATCCTCAATAATTTCTGCTTCTGTCATTCCTGCTGCTAAATATTCTAGAATATCGTACACAGTTATACGCATTCCTCGAATGCAGGGTTTTCCGCTTCGTTTTCCAGGTTCAATGGTAATAATGTTTTGGTAACTCATAATGCTTTAATTATTTTGACCTTCCCAATTATATCTTATTCGATGACAGAGATCGCACTCCACCCCACCGACAAGAACGATCACCCTTCAACTTCGTACCACTCTTAGGGTGTAAAGTGCGAAAGCATAATGCACCAATTTAATAATAAATTTGCTGCATGGGGTGCAGATTGTTAATTTTGGTTTTTTAACAGAATTAGTAGCCGCAAACACGCACCCTACAAGCTAATTTGTAGGGTGCGTTAGCGTAAGCGTAACGCGCCAATTTAATGACAAAGTTGGTACGTGGGGCGCGGATTATTGATTTTGGTTTTTGATCAGAATTGGTAGCCGCAAACACGCACCCTACAAAATCTGATAGTTGCATTAAACAAAGTTAAAATAACTACTATTTAATTGTAAACTACTATTATCTTGAACAACTGCTATCAAATCTGTACCATTATAAATAAGTGTATCTGAAGCACCTCCTCCAACCATATTTTGTTTTTTAAGAGTAATAGATACTCCACTTTCTTTAACTTGAATGCGATCAACAAAAGAGGTAAAATCAGCTATTACTGCATAACCAGGTCCCATATTAAGATTACCTCGATTAGTCCCAATTACAAATGTATCACGACCCGCACCTCCAACTAAAGTATCATATTCTGGGACAGTTAGACCGGGGATGCCGTAGTAATAATTAAGAGTGTCCGATCCTTGCAAAATATCGTCACCATCGCCTCCATCAAGATAGTCATTTCCTTCACCTCCCGCAAGAGTATCATTTCCAAGACCGCCATATAAATGATCACGCCCACCAGCCCCAAAAATATAATCATTTTGAGCAGATCCGTAGATTATATCGCCATTTTTAGTACCAGTATAACTGGTAGGAGGAGTATAACTAGGCATATTTAATTACCTCAATTAAAAAGTGGTTGTTTACTAATCATTTACAATAAGTTATAGTTCTACATCATTCAATTAGTCAACACTAGGAATTATGCTAGAATCTGACTAGGAAATTTTTAGGCAAAAATTTATGGATACCAATAATGACCCTTTTTCCCGATCTATGAGTCAACGGGACTTAGAAACTCTTTATCTTGATCTTGCTTCTGTTAAGGGAAAGCGACTGACTCCTACTGAAAAAAAACATTTACAAGGATTACTCTGCGGTTATAGTCCCACAGAAATTGCTGAAAAACTCAAGAAGAGTCGTAAAGGCGTTGAGGTAGATTTATGTACTACACTCTATCAATACGTTAAAGAACTGGTTGGTAATAATAATGGCAAGGTAAAGAATTGGCGTAATATTGCTGAATGGTTAGAGGACGCTGGTTATAAAAGAGATTTTTCTCTTGAATACGATGCCAGTGATTCTATTTCTTTTATTGTTGTGAAAAGAGCGAATATAAAGATTGAAAAAAATCAATTGATGATTGATGTCAATATTCGTTTAGCAACTCCTTTGCCTTCAGAAATGTCAGCAATAAATATTGAAAATAGAGAAGAAGAAAATGACTAGGGGTTTCGGCTGGTTTTGGTAGGCACAATGTATTCTAAGATACAGTCGCTAGGTGAGTAGATTCGCCTATCATTCCGACAAATGAAGAGAACGATTTAAAATATCCTCAATACCGTAGGGACAAACGGGGGGAAACTCTAATCCCGTCTCTCTAAAGGCATCGGAACAAGCAACAGCATAGAGTTTAAATAGGCTTTCATCGGTTAAATATCGCCTTAAACTGGGGCTATCGTCCAAATAAAGCCTAATATTAGCTCTTTCTCGTTGAATAGTTCCCAACCAACTGTGCGATCGCCGTTGAGGTTGATAGTCCCACTTTAATAAATGATGCAAAATTAATCTTAGACTAGCGAGTAAGCGATCGCGCTCCCGTTTCGACAAATCCCGCACCTCTTCGACTAAATTCTCAATATCTAACTCGGAAAACCGACCAGAGGCTAATAAATCGGCCATTTGTTCGGCCCAAAGTCCAAAGTCTTGCTCATAGGATGCCGTCATCAATTTATCTCCTTCTAAGCTCAATTAACATTATATTGAACCTCTTGCATAATTAATTTTTGATGGTTCAAAAACGGCAAAAATAAGGATTAAATGGACTAAAATATGTAAATAGACCATTTAATTGATTATTATTCATTGATAGCCGAGAAACCGGTGTTTTCTCAGCGATCGCCGAACCATTAACGGGTTTTGCGTCTTCGGATGACATTATTAGGATAACGAGAAGGTTTTGGCCGGGGTTCTTTTCCCCCTCCCAATTCTCGACTAACTTGCTGAAAAATATCCCGTCGCAGCACAGGATATTCCCCTATCCACTGGTCGAGTTGGGGAAGATGGACATCAGAAAGCTGATTGATATCCCCTAAATCGGGATCTCGAGACATTAACAAAGCTTCGGCCACCATCCCTGGACGGATCGATTTATGAATGCGTTTGAGGGGAGCGCGAACGATCGCCGAAAAACCAGTTTGATCACCGATTTCTAGATTAATACAGCGTTGGCGATTTTCGATAATCTCTAATTCCCCGCGTTTATTGACCCTTTCTTCTTCCCCGATTAATTCCTCGGTTACAAAAGCATCGAAAACGCGACCGCGCCAAAATCCCCCGTAGGGAAGACGACGATAGGTATTATTGCGAACACTGGCCCAATAAACCGGACCCCAGAGCCAATATAAACCGGCGATAATGTCGAAAATTAGTTTAATTGTTAAACCACCTGGGCCGAATAAATTACCGATTAACCAAGCTGCGGTGAGAGCGATGATAGAAATAAATAAACGGCGCAGAAAATCAGACCATTTACCCCAATAGTGAGCGTACTGGGGACCTGTGGCGATAATCGGGACAATTTGCTCGATCGATTGACGGGTAAGGGGAACCAACATTATCAGTTATCGATTATCAGTTATTAGTTATAGTGTGCCTAATTGACTCGTGAATCGGTAGGCTCTAGAAGAGGACGTTTACCTTTCATTTAGGCTCGCTACATCAGTTTTGACATCCTCACCGCCGTAAACGGACGGTGATTCCCAAACCTCACGATTTAGGTTTCTGCTTCTTTCCCGAAGGATTTTTCGCACCTGCCTTAACAGATTTACTCTGTTCTGG
>VYKR01000178.1_pt1 | contig 12601 bp, 7 predicted proteins | sample 5109561 | NCBI WGS metagenome assembly VYKR01 (sample SAMN12291799, study PRJNA351875) | freshwater metagenome | isolation source: freshwater lake | place: USA: Michigan, Ford Lake | collected 2015-08-15
CGCGCCCTTCCCGCCCGGCAGCCCGAAGCGGAGCGCGCCCGATACCGGGTTCGCTTCCGCCAACCGAAGTTCCAGCCGCTGACCCAGCGCATACTGCTCGCCGCTGGTCTCGCCCGTGAGCGTCCGCGCCGCCTCGTCGAAGCGGTAATACTCGCCGCCCAGGTCGCGAATGGGCATCAACCCGTCACCGCCGACACCCTCGACAGTCGCGAAGAAGCCGTAATTCTGGACGCCGGTGATCCGCGCCTCCACCACCTCGCCGACCCGCTCGGACAGGAACGCCGCGACGTAGCGGTCGATCGTGTCGCGCTCCGCCTCCATCGCCCGGCGCTCGAAGCCGCTGATCGACTGGCCGATCCGCTCCATCCCCTCCGCCTCGCCCGCCGTCAGCGCACCGTCGCCGAGATTATACGCCCGCACGAGCGACCGGTGAACTAGCAGGTCGGCATAACGCCGGATGGGCGAGGTGAAATGGGCGTAGCTGCCCAACGACAGCCCGAAATGGCCGGTGTTGGCCGGGCCGTAATAGGCCTGGGTCTGCGTGCGCAGCACCTGCTCCATCACCTGCGGCCGGAAGTCGGCGTCTCCGACTTTGTCCAGGATACGGTTAAACGTCTTGGGCTGGATTACCTGACCGAGCGTGAAGGGAATGCCGAACGTCTCCAGATAATCCTTGAGCGCGGTCAGCTTCTCGCGGCTGGGCGGTTCGTGGTCGCGGTACATGACGGGCGACTTCTTCGCCTCCAGCGCCTTGGCGGCGGCGACGTTGGCGGCGATCATGTAGTCCTCGATCAACCGGTGCGCGTCGAGCCGCTCGCGCGGCGCGACCGACATGATCCGCCCCTTCTCGTCCAGCACGACGCGCCGTTCGGGCAAGTCGAGATCGAGCGGTTCGCGTTTCTCGCGCGCGGCGAGCAGGGCGCGCCAGCAATCCCATAGCGGGCGCAGCGCCGTGTCGGCGAGCGGATGTTCCAGCTCGCCGTCGATCGCCGCCTGCGCCTCCTCGTACGCCAGGTTGGCGGCGATGCGCAGGACCACGCGGGTGAAGCGCCACGACTTGAGCGTGCCGCTCGGCGTGACCTGGAGGTGACAGGCGAGCGCGGCCCGGTCCTCGCCCTCCACCAGCGAGCAGACATGGGCGGACAGCACCTCCGGCAGCATCGGCACGACCCGGTCGGGAAAATAAACCGAGTTGCCCCGCCGCCGCGCCTCGCGGTCGATCTCGGAGCCGGGACGGACATAGAAGGATACGTCGGCGATGGCGACGATCGCCCTCCAGCCGCCCGCGTTGGCGGGGTCGTCATCGGGCGCGGCCCAGACCGCGTCGTCATGGTCGCGCGCGTCGGCGGGGTCGATCGCGACGATCGGCAGGTGGCGCAGGTCCTCGCGGTCGCCCTCTGCCCCGCTTCGCGGGGCAGCAGCTATTGGGCCGAGCGGCAGCATCGCCACCCGCTCCGCCTCGTCCAGCGTCTCCTGGCCGAACTGGTCGGGAATGCCATGCTTGTGGATCGCGATCAGCGAGAAGGATCGCGGGGCGAACGGGTCGCCCAGTCGTTCGACGACGCGCACCGTGATGCGCGGCGGACGGCCGGTCTTTTCGGCAAGCACCAGGTCGCCCGCCGCCGCGCCGCCCGTGTCGGACACGGCGAACTCGCGCCGTTCCTTCTTCTCGACGCCGGTCAGCCAGAACCGGTCGCCTTCCGCCCGCAGGACGCCCAGCACCTGTTCGGATGCCTTGGCGAGGGTCTTGAGCGGATGCGCGATCCAGCCGGAGCCTGCTTCTTCGGTGCGGGCGAGGACGCGCTCGCCGATACTGAGCTGACCGCGCTTGCGTTCGCGGACGCGCAGGCGCGGTGGCGGAGTGTCCGCCTCCCAATGCTCGGGGACGGCCCAGACGTTGCCCCCGTCGTCCACGTCGGCGACGCGCAGCACCGTCACCTTGGGCAGGCCGCCCATCTTATGGAACGAGCGGCCGGGGGCGGAGTCTATCAGCCCCTCGTCGGCCATGTCACCGAGCAGCGCCTTGAGCGCGATCTTGTCCTGCGCCGACAGCCCGAACGCGCGCGCGATCTCCCGCTTGCCCGCGGGTTCGTCGGAGGAGGCGATGAAATCGAGCACTTGCTGGCGGGTCGGCAGGCCCGGCGTTTTCTTCTGCATGGGGTGGAGATAGGGTCCGGACCGCATCCCGTCACCCCGGACTTGTTCCGGGGTCCATCGATGGCCACAACCCATCGATGGCCGAACACGCACAACGATGGACGCCGGAAAAAGTCCGACATGACGAAAGTGGGAAAACGTACGACCTGCTGATCGTCGGCGGCGGGATCAACGGTTGCGCGATCGCGCGCGAGGCGGCGTTGAACGGCTGGTCGGTGCTGCTGGTCGAGCGCGACGACCTGGCGCAGCACACCTCGTCCGCCTCGACCAAGCTGATCCATGGCGGCCTGCGCTACCTGGAATATTACGACTTCCGCCTCGTCGCGCACGCGCTGGGCGAGCGCGAGCGGCTGGTTAAGGCGGGACCGCATTTGATCCGGCCGATGCGCTTCGTGCTGCCGCACTCCAACGCGGTCCGCCCCTGGTGGTTGGTGCGCGCCGGGCTGCTGCTCTACGACCGGCTGGGCGGGCGGTCGACGCTGGCCCGGTCTCGCGGGCTGAAACGCGAGGACACGGCCTACATCGCGCCGTTGAAGGATGGACGGCGCGGGTTCGTCTATTCGGACGCTTATGTCGACGACGCGCGGCTGACCTTGTTGAACGCGGTCGACGCGGCCGCGAACGGGGCGGAGGTGCTGACGCGCACCGCTCTGGAAAGCGCCCGGCGCGAGGACGGCATGTGGGCGGCGCGGCTGTCGGACGGGCGCGCGGTGCGGGCGCGGGCGCTGGTCAACGCGGCGGGACCGTGGGTGGCGGAGATGCTGGGGCGGCTCGGCGTCAATGCCGGCGCGGGCGTCCGGCTGGTCAAAGGCAGCCACATCGTCGTGCCGCGGCTGTATGAGGGCAACCACGCTTACATCCTCCAGCAGCCTGACCGGCGGATCGTATTTGCCATCCCGTATGAGGGCGGGACGGAGATCGGCACCACCGACGTGCCCGTCGACCGGCCGGAGGACGCGGTGATCGACGCCGACGAGATCGCCTATCTGTGCGAGGCGGCGAACGCTCACTTCAAACGACAGGTGACGCCTTCAGATGTGACGAGCACTTGGTCGGGAGTCCGCCCGCTCTATGACGACGGCGCGAGCGAGGCGCGCGAGGTGACGCGCGACTACGTCCTGGAGCTGGATACGGGCGGTCCGGCGCTCCTGTCGGTGTTCGGGGGCAAGATCACGACCGCGCGACACCTGGCGGAGGAAGCGGTCGGCAAGCTCGCGCCCGCGCTTGGCCGGAAAGTCGCGCGGGTGACACGGGATCGCAAGTTCCCGGGCGGCGAGATCGGCCCGTTCGACGCTTACTTGGCCGAGGTTCGGGCGCGCTGGCCCTTTCTGGGCGACGCGCGATCGGAGCGCATGGCGCGCGCTTACGGCTCGACGCTCCGCGACCTGCTCGCCGATGTCGAGAACGAGGCGGACATGGGCGACTCATTCGGCGCAGGGCTGACGGAGCTGGAGGCGCGCTGGATGCGAGACCGCGAGTGGGCCCGCTCGCCCGAGGACGTGCTGGAACGGCGCAGCAAGCTGGGGCTGCATCTGACGCCGGCCGAGCTGGCGCGGTTCGAGAGGTGGTGGGCTGACCTCCCCTCCCTGGACAGGGAGGGGCTGGGGGTGGGTGGACAGGCGGACGGCTGATTAAAACCGCGTGCGCAAAAACCGATCCTCGGAAAGGCCAGCACCGTCCACCCACCCCCAACCCCTCCCTTTCCAGGGAGGGGAGCAGATTAGGCGGGCTTCACCCCCTCCACCGTGCTGCGCAGGTGCAGCTCCTTCAGCTGCTTGGCCGACACCGGCCCCGGCGCGCCCATCATCAAATCCTCGGCGCGCTGGTTCATCGGGAACAGCACCACCTCGCGGATGTTAGGCTCGCCCGCCAGCAGCATCACCATCCGGTCGATGCCCGGCGCGGAACCGCCATGCGGGGGGGCGCCGAACTTGAAGGCGTTGATCATCCCAGCGAAATCGCGGTCCACGTCCGCCTGGCTGTAACCCGCGATCTCGAACGCCTTGTACATGATCTCGGGCCGGTGGTTCCGGATTGCGCCGGACGACAGCTCCACGCCGTTGCAGACGATGTCATATTGATAGGCGAGGATGTCGAGCGGGTCTTTCGTGTTCAGCGCTTCCAGCTCGCCCTGCGGCATCGAGAAGGGATTGTGGCTGAAATCGACCTTCTTGTTATCCTCGTCCCACTCGAACATCGGGAAATCGACGATCCAGCAGAACTCGAAGCGGTTCGGGTCGATCAGGTTCAGCTGCTCGCCCACGCGCGTGCGGGCGAGGCCGGCAAGCTTGGCGGCTTGAGCTTCCTTGCCGGCGGCGAAGAACACGCCGTCGTCGGGACCCAGCCCGAGCGCCTCGGCGATCGCCGCCATGCCCTCCTCGCCGTGGTTCTTGGCGATCGGGCCACCCCACTCGCCGCCCTTGCGCGTCGCGTAGCCCAGGCCGGCGAAGCCCTCGCCCTGCGCCCAGCCGTTCATGTCGTCGAAGAACTTGCGGCTGCGGTCGGCCGTGTTCGGCGCGGGGATGGCCCGCACCACGTCGCCGCCCTCGACGATCGTCGCGAAGCGGCCGAAGCCCGAACCGCGGAAGTGATCGGACACGTCCGAAATGACGATCGGGTTGCGGAGGTCGGGCTTGTCGTTGCCGTACTTCAGCATCGACTCGCGGTACGGGATGCGCGGGAACGGAAGTGCTGAGACCTGGCGGCCCCTGCCCTGCCAGTCGGCGAATTCGGCGAACAGGCCGTGGAGCACGGGCTCGATCGCCTGGAACACGTCCTCCTGCGTCACGAAGCTCATCTCGAAATCGAGCTGGTAGAACTCGCCCGGCGAACGGTCGGCGCGCGCGTCCTCGTCGCGGAAGCACGGCGCGATCTGAAAGTACCGGTCGAAGCCCGCCACCATCAGCAATTGCTTAAACATCTGCGGCGCCTGCGGAAGCGCGTAGAAATTGCCCGGATGAACGCGGCTAGGGACCAGATAGTCGCGCGCGCCCTCGGGTGAGGACGCGGTCAGGATCGGTGTCTGGAACTCGGTGAAGTTCTGCTCGATCATGCGGCGGCGGATGCTCGCGATCACCGACGAGCGGAGCATGATGTTGGCGTGGATGCGCTCGCGGCGGAGATCGAGGAAGCGGTAGCGCAGCCGGATGTCCTCGGGATACTCCGCCTCGCCCGCGACGGGCATTGGCAGTTCCTGCGCGGCGGACTGGACGGTGACGCATTGCGCGAACACCTCGATCGCGCCGGTCGCGAGCGCGGCGTTCACGGTCGCCTCCGACCGGCTTTTCACCACGCCGTCGACCGTGATCACGGACTCGACGCGGACCGCTTCCAGTACGCCGAGCGCGGGGGAGTCGCTGTCGGCGACGATCTGGGAGATGCCGTAATGATCGCGCAGGTCGACGAACAGCACGCCTCCATGGTCGCGTTTGCGGTGAACCCAGCCGGATAGACGGATGGTCTCCCCTACGTTCTCGGGGGAAAGCGCGGCGCAGTTGTGGGTGCGGTAGGCGTGCATGGGGGGGCTGTTCATAGGCGGGCGCTTCCCCCGCGCCGCCCCGCTTTGTCAACCCGGCGCACCCGCGCTAGTGACGGACGATGCACGTACACCCGCTCATCACCGACAGCGCGACGCTCGCCAATCTCTGCGTCCGCCTGGCTCAGTCGCCCTTCGTCACCGTCGATACCGAGTTCATGCGCGAATCGACCTTCTGGCCCGAACTGTGCCTGATCCAGGTCGCGAACGAGGAGGAGGCCGCGGCGATCGATCCGATGGCGCCGGGCATCGACCTCCAGCCGCTGCTCGACCTGATGACCGACAATGAGGACGTGCTGAAGGTCTTTCATGCGGGCGGGCAGGATATCGAGATCGTCTACAACCTGACCGGCAAGACGCCGCATCCGCTGTTCGACACGCAGGTCGCGGCGATGGCGCTGGGGCAAGGCGAGCAGATCGGCTATTCGAACCTCGTCGACAGTTGGCTGGGGGTCCAGATCGACAAGGGCGCGCGGTTCACCGACTGGTCGCGGCGGCCGCTCGACGAGCGGCAGGTCGATTACGCGATCGGCGACGTGACGCACCTGTCGGCGATCTTCCCCAAGATGCTGGAGCGGCTGCGCAAGACCGGGCGCGGCGGTTGGCTGGATCAGGAGATGGAGCGGCTGGCGGACCCCGCCAATTACGAGAACGACCCCGACCTTGCCTGGAAGCGGGTGCGCGTGAACAGCCGCAAGGCGGACGTGCTCGGGCGTCTCAAGGCGATCGCACGCTTTCGCGAGCTGGAAGCCCGAGGCAAGGACCTGCCGCGCGGACGCATCATCAAGGACGAGACTCTGGCGGACCTGGCGGGGCACGCGCCCAAGCGCCAGGCGGATCTCGCCAAGGTTCGCGGCCTGTCGCCGGCCTGGGCGCATAACGATATCGGCGCGCGGCTGATGGCGGCGCTGGAGGGCGCGCGGCCGCTTCCCGACGCGGAGATGCCGCCGCGCGACGACCGCAAGCCCGGGCTAGGCAAGAAAGGTTCGCTCGTCGCGGATCTCCTGAAGCTGCTGCTCAAGATCAGGTCGCGCGATATCGACGTCGCGTCCAAATTGCTGGCGCGAAGCGACGAGCTCGAGGCGCTGGCGGCGGGGCAGCGCGACGGATTGGCGATGCTGGAGGGCTGGCGGTTCGACCAGTTCGGCCGCGATGCGCTCGATCTGGTGGAGGGACGGCTCGCCTTCGCCGTCGTGAACGGCAAGCTGAAGATGACCCGCGCCGAGGTCTAGGCCAGGACGGGCGTCCGGCCCAGAAAAGTCGCGAGTGCCCCATGCCGCTTCTCGACCGCCTCGCCGTAAAGCGCGCGGTCGTCGGGTTGCAAATGAAGCGTGAGCGCCGCGCCGTCATCGGCGAGGCGGGAACGGAGGAGCGGGCCGGCGACGCCGCCGCTCAATCGCTGACCGAGGCGGATCGCGAGCCCCCAGATCGTCGCGGCGCGAAGCTCGGGGGGTGACGCCAGCTTCTCCAACGGCTCGGGCGTCGCGGTGTCGCCGGCAAAGGCGGTCGCAAGGCACTGTGCCAGGATCGCGCGGCCGGCGCCGTCGATGCCGACCCAGGCACCGTGCAACGCCGCCTCGATCCCGCGTTCGGCACGGAAATCGGGGTTGGTGCGCCAGCCGATGTCGGCGAGCAGGCAGGCGGCGTGCCGCAACCGCGCACCGGATATGTCGAAGAGCGGCGCGATCCATCTGTTCAGCAGGTCGCCATGTTCGGGAAAGCGGCCAAGCAGCCGACCCTCCTCGCGCGCGGCGACGATCAGCGGGTCCTGCGCGCGCGTTTCCGTATCCAGCGCGCCGAACAGAAGCCCCTCGCGCAGGCCGAAGGAGGACGCGATCGTGCTGGTCGAACCGAGCCGGGTAAGCAGCACCGACAGGAGCGTGGTGGCGTCGCCGAGCAGCCCGGCGCGGGTCGAACCTATGTCGGCCACCTCGCGCAGTTGCTGACGCGTTATCGTCGCCACCGTTCCCGCGAGTTCCGCGACCCGCGAAGCGGACATGGCGTATTGGTGGATCACGGGGAGCGGATAGCCCGTCATCGCCATGTCCAGTTTGGCGAGCGCGCGCCACGAGCCGCCGACAAGGTAGAGCGGCAGTCCTTTGCCCCGACCTTCCCAGCCCGCCATCTTGATCGCCTGCGCGATATGCCGCTCGAACGAGGCCGTGCCCCATTCGCGAAGCCGGGCGATGCGGAGCACGCCGAGTGGAAAGGAAGCACGCGCACCGACCCGCCCCTTTTTCACGCGGACGAGTTCCAGGCTGCCCCCGCCCAGATCGCCGACGATACCGTCGGCGTCGGGAATTCCTGACAGCACGCCGTCGCCCGCCGCCAGCGCTTCCTGCTCGCCCGGCAGGATCTCGACGGATAAGCCGAGCCGGTCAGCCTCGTCGATCAGCTCGCGCCCGTTCGACGCATCGCGAACCGCAGCGGTGGCGACCGTGCGTAGCTGCTCCACCTCCATCGCCCGCGCGACTGCCGCGAAGCGGGCGAGCGCGATCCGCGCCTTGCGCAGCGCTCCCGGCTCGATCGCGCCGGTCGCGGCAAGCCCGCGACCGAGCCCGGCCATGACCTTTTCGTTGAACAGGATGGCGGGCAGCCGCGCCGGACCTTGATAGACGACCAGCCGGATCGAGTTTGAACCGATGTCGATGATGGCGGTACGCGGGCGGTCTGGATCGGCTCGCGACTGCGGCGCTGGGGCGGGAAGGCTCAACGCCGATGCCGGAGCAACAGGGTGGGCACCTCGTCGCTCGTCTCCAGCGCCGCGCCGCGACCCGACAAGGACGGGTTGGTCATGAAGTAACGGTGGAGGTTGAAGGGTCGGTCGCCCGCCTCGACGCGGGTATAGTCGCCGTCGGGGCCAAGCAACCAGCTCTGTTCGTTGTCGATCAGGTTCGCGACCATGACCTGATCGAGGATCTGATCGTGGACCGTCTCGTTGACGATCGGGAGCATATATTCGACCCGCCGATCGAAATTTCGCGGCATCCAGTCGGCGGACGAGATGAAAACCCGCGCTCCGTCATTCGGCAGCGCCTCGCCGTTCCCGAACACCCAGATGCGGCTATGCTCCAGGAAACGGCCGACGATTGACTTGACGTAGATGCGGTCGGACATGCCCGGCACGCCGGGGCGCAGGCAGCAGATGCCGCGCACCACCAGGTCGATCTCGACGCCCGCCCCGCTCGCCTCGTACAATTTCTCGATCAGCTCGGGATCGACGAGCGAGTTGACCTTGACCCAGATGCTCGCGGGCCGCCCCGCGCGGGCATGGGCGATCTCCGCGTCGATCAGCTCGACCAGCCGCGGGCGCAGGTCGCGCGGGGAAAGCGCGAGGCGGTTCAAGGCGCGCGGTTCGACATAGCCGGTGATGTAGTTGAACATCTGCGCCGCGTCCGATCCCAGGTCCGGATCGGCGGTGAAGAAGCTGAGGTCGGTATAGATGCGCGCGGTGACGGGATGGTAATTGCCCGTGCCGAAATGGCAGTAGGTGCGGAACTCGCCGCCCTCGCGCCGGACGACCATCGACACCTTGGCGTGCGTCTTCCAATCGATGAAGCCGTAGACGACCTGGACGCCGGCGCGCTCGAGCGCGGACGCCCAATATAGGTTCTGCTCCTCGTCGAATCGCGCCTTGAGCTCGACGATCGCGGTCACGGACTTGCCCGCCTCGGCCGCGGCGATCAGCGCGTTGATGATCGCCGACTGCTTGCCGGCACGGTAGAGCGTCTGCTTGATCGCGACCACGTCCGGGTCGGCGGCCGCCTGTTTCAGGAATGCGATCACCACCTCGAACGTCTCGTAGGGGTGGTGGACCAGAATGTCCTTGGACCGGATCGCCGCGAAGCAATCGCCGCCGAACTCGCGGATACGTTCGGGGAAACGGGGCGCGAAGGCGGGCCATTTCAGGTCGGGCCGATCCTCCTCGATCAGCGCGTCGAGGTCGTTCAGCCCGAGGAACGAGCCCGACTCGGTGACAATCGCCCCGCCCGCGCCGAGCTCGTCCTTCAGGATCGCCGCCAGCTCGTCGGGCATGCCCGTCTCCAGCTCCAGCCGGATGACGCGGCCGCGGCGGCGGCGCTTGATGGCATTGGCGAAATAGCGGACCAGGTCCTCGGCCTCTTCCTCGATCTCGATGTCGCTGTCGCGGAGCACGCGGAACTCGGCCGCGCCGCGCACCTCGTAGCCGGGAAAGAGGAGGACGGAAAAGCGCTTCACCAGCGACTCGATCGCGACATAGCGCGCCGACTCGCCGGGCAGACGGACGAAGCGCGGCATGGTCGCCGGCAGCATGACGAGCTCGCGGATCGGCTCGTGATCCGAGTCGCGTACCAGGTCGAAGATCACCGCCAGCCCCCGGTTGGGCATGAACGGGAACGGGTGGGCGGGATCGAGCGCCTGGGGCGTCAGGATGGGAAAGATCTGACGAAGGAAATGCTGTTCCAGCCACTTCGCCGCCTCTTCGTCGATCTGGCGGCTACCCAGCACCTGTATGTCGGCCTCGCCCAGCTCGCGACGAAGGTCGCGCCAGACCGATTGCTGCGATGCCAGCAAGGCGTCGGCTTGCGAGATGATGGCGCTGAGCTGCTGCGCGGGGGTCATGCCGTCGGCGGACAGGCGCTCCACGTCCTGCAACTGCTGTCCCTTCAGGCCGGCGACGCGGACCATGAAGAACTCGTCGAGGTTGGAACCGGAGATGGACAGGAAGCGCAGTCGCTCGAGCAGTGGGTGCGCGCGGTTGCACGCTTCCTCCAACACGCGGCGGTTGAAGGCGAGCCACGACAGCTCGCGGTTGAAATAGCGTCCGGCCGGGGCAGTCGCGGCGAAGGGATCGTCGTCGGTGTCGGCTAGACGGCTCAGATGCGCGGGGCGGGTCATGAGGGGGCTGGCTCCACCGGGCTGAGCAGCCCGGCCTCGATTAGCGTATCGCGTGCCAGGGAAATGGATAGGCCACGCCGCCGTTCCATCGCTCGCGCGTCGAGCATGTCGACCGCTCGCAACGCCGCCAGATGGCTTCGCTCGACCCGTGCCGCCAGCCAGTCGATCAGATCGGGTCGGGCATCGAGCCCGCGGCGCGACAGCTGCCGCTCCAGCAGCGCCCGGAACAGCGCGTCGTCGGGCGGGCCGATCTCGACGGTCGGACAGGCGGCCAGGCGCGAGCGCAGATCGGGAAGTTTCAGGCCCCAGGCCGCCGGACCTCGTTCGGCGACGAGGAGCAACGGCCGCCGTTCTTCCTGCGCGCGGTTCCAGGCGTGGAACAGTTCGGCCTCGGGCCGGCGCTCGGCGTCGTCGGCGATCGCTCCGCCGGTCCGGCTCGCGAAGATGCGCGCGAGCAGACTGCGACCGGACTTGCGCGGGCCGAGGAGAAGCGCGGTGCGGACGGGCCACTCCTCCGGTCGCTCCAGATGCCGGACCGCCCGCTCGTTCGACGGTCCGATCAGGAAGGCGTCGCTCTCCGGATCGGTCGGCCAGGCGAGCGGCAGGGCGAGCTGGCTCATTCCGCCGGGGGCGACGGGCCGGGGGCAGCGGCCGGAGCCGGCGCCGTCGCGGGCACGTTGCGGCGGATGCGAAGCGTTTGCCCTCCACCCACTACCTGGAACCCGCGCGCCTGGAGCGCGCTCACGAGCGCCGCCGGATCGCCGTCGAAGGTCAGCCGCATTAATGAAACGCCGCCGAGCGCGAGCGAGGTGGTGACCGCCGAACGCACGCCCGGCACCCCGCGCACCACCGCCTCGGTCGATGCGACCGTGCCCGCGTCAGGCGTCTCGAACTGGACGGTGACGGCGATCCCCGCCCCGGCCAGCGTCGATCCGTCGCTCGGGAGGTCCCGAACGACCGAGTCGAGCGTGGGGGTCGAGGTCGGAGTCGCGGTCGGTGCGGGCGTCGGTGGCGGCAGCAGCGTGGGATCGGCACGCAGCACGCCGCCGCGCAGGGCGCCCTGATAGAGCTGGTCCACCCGCGCGACGCCCGCGTCGAGCAATTGCGGCAGCCCCGCCTCGCTCCCGACGCGGAGCGAGAAGCCGCCCAGATATCTGTTGTCCGGACCCCAGCGTGCCTCGAACGCGCCCACTACCGGCCCGCCGGGATATTGACGAAACAGCCGGACCACCGGGATCACCACGTCCGACGCGCCATATTGGTCGATGATCGCGCGCCACCAGCGCCGCCCGGGACGGCCGACCTGGCCGACATTCAGGAGCAGCGGATCGGACCCCGTGCCCGCGGGGCGGACATAGTCGACGATGCTGTTCCCCGTGCGGTACCGCGCCCAGGCCTGCTGCCACTGCGTCCGCGCTTCGAACACCTGGCCGACCCCGCCCGAATATTGGACGGGGATGACGAGCATCGGCGCCGAACGCGTCGCCCCGGTGGCGATGCCCAGGAGCGACCCGACACGGCCCCGGTCGAACAGGACGCCGAGCCGCGCGACATAGCGCGTCGGCCCGATCTGCTCGCGCTCAACGACGATCGCCGAGACGAGCTGGTCGAGCGTGCCGTCGGACACGCCCGCCCCGCCCGCGCCCAGGCGGGTCGACAGCTGCGTCCAGGCCTTGCGCTGCGCGATGCGCCAACCGCCGAGCCGCGCGGCGTCGGGCGTCTTGGCCGCGACGTCGACCGTCACGCCCGTAACCTCGAAATCGCCCGAGCTGTCGATCGGCGCGACGCCGCGGTCCCCGCCCTCGATCTGGGCGAACCCGGCGCCGGCGACGGCGAGGAGTGCTGCCGCCCCGGCGATGCGGAACGCTGTTGAGCGGGGCTGATCCATGATGCCCGGCCTTTTGGCGAAGCGGGCGTGGAAATCCAAGCGCGTTCTCGGTAGGCGAGACGGCATGAGCGATAGCGAACCCTATACCTACGCCAAGGCGGGCGTCTCCATCGCCGCCGGCAACGCGCTGGTCCGCGCGATCG
>VYKR01000179.1_pt1 | contig 12592 bp, 9 predicted proteins | sample 5109561 | NCBI WGS metagenome assembly VYKR01 (sample SAMN12291799, study PRJNA351875) | freshwater metagenome | isolation source: freshwater lake | place: USA: Michigan, Ford Lake | collected 2015-08-15
TTAGCGGTAGCGTAACATGAGCGGGCGTTGGGTTTCATGCTTCAACCCAACCTACGTTCATCTTATATTTAATTCCACCCACCCACTTAGTAGTCAGGAGCCAGGAGTCAGGAGAATGAATAATAATCAATTAAATGGTCTATTTAAGGATTTTATGCAATTTAATCCTTATTTTTACCGTTTTTGAACCCTCAAAAATTAATTATGCAAGAGGTTTAATAAAGATTAGCCGATGAATATTCGCAGAAATAGCCAATTTTTTCTGATTGGCTTGGTATTATCCCTAATTATCGCCGTTTTTCTTTCTCCCTTTGCCAGTCCCGATCCCGACGGACTCGATCGAGTGGCGGAAGATTTACAATTTAGCCAAAAGGAAGACCCTAACGCCCTTGGTAATCAATTACCCTCCGCCCGAATTTTTGATGGTTATGCCCTCAAAGGTGTTCCCCAAGGTATCGCCACTCCCCTCGCCGGTTTTCTGGGAACTCTTGCCACTTTCGGCATCGCTTGGGGTATCGGTAAATTAGTCATTCCAAAATCCCAAAATCAGGAGTAAGTAGATAGGAGTCGGGAAGTGGGGCATTTAGCTGAAATTTCCCTAAACCCCTATATCCCTATATCCCCTTTCTAACTGATAAGTAGGGAGGCACAATTATTGGTAGGATGGGTTAGCGGTAGCGTAAACTATGCGGGCGTTGGGTTTCATGCTTCAACCCAACCTACGTTCATCTGATAACTGATCACTGATAACTGATAACTGATCACTGGATAAATGCTACACATTGCTACTTTTTCTCGCGAAAATGAGCGCCAAAATTGCGGTTTTTGGCAGAAACTTGCGCCCCATACCCGGGTTTTAGTGACTCTTTTGTTAGTTTTTGCCACAGCCTTAACTCCGAATGGTAGCTGGGAAACTTGGGGGATTTACGGATTAGGATTAATTATTTTAATTCTGATCAGTCGGGTGACTATTCCCGTACTTTTACAAAGAGTAGCGATCGAATTTGTCTTTATCGGTGTGGTTTTATTGGGAACTCTTTTTCGTGATGGCGGCGAAATTCTTTGGTCTTGGGGATTTTTGCGGATAACTAGCGAGGGATTGCTGGTGTTAGGCAGTGTGGCCCTAAAAGCTTTTCTTTGTCTTTGTGCGGTCAATATTCTGGTTTTAACGACAGCAATTCCCGACCTGTTGCAAGCATTAGTTACCCTAAAAACTCCCCCTTTATTGGTGGCAATTTTGGCTTCTATGTACCGTTATCTAGCTGTTTTGATCGCTGAATTTAATTCCATGCGAAGGGCAGCAATTGCGCGTAATTTAATGAGTAGTCCCCGATGGCAACGGTTGCTAGTGGGACACATGATCGGCTCTTTATTTATCCGTACCTACGAACGGGGCGATCGCATTTATCAGGCCATGTTATCGAGGGGTTACACTGGTTCCTTGCCTTCTCTACAGGTTCCCCAAAGCAAGCTGAAAGATTATCTCGCTATAATTTGCATAGTAATTCTGATCCTCTGGGGTCAAATGGTACATCTACTCAGGTAAAAGTCTCGTTTTTCATGCACCACAACCCGATTTTTATTGAAAACCTAGTTTATACCTATCCTGACGGTACAGAAGCGTTAAAGGGTATTAATTTAGCCATTGAAGCTACGGAAAAGGTGGCTTTAGTCGGGGCAAATGGATCGGGAAAATCCACCTTATTACTGCATTTTAACGGTATTCTCCCGCCACAAACGGGTAAAATCACCGTCGGTCCCTACCAAGTTAAACCAGAGAATTTAGAAAATATCCGCAATTTTGTCGGTTTAGTCTTCCAAAACCCCGACGATCAGCTATTTATGCCCACTGTCTGGGAGGATGTGACTTTTGGCCCGATGAATCAGGGAATTCGGGGAGAGGATTTAAACCATCGCTGTCATCATGCTTTACACGCGGTGGGATTGGATTCCCAGCATTATGGTAAGAGAAACAGTCAGAATCTATCGGGGGGTGAAAAAAAACGCGTGGCCATTGCGGGGGTTTTAGCCATGTTACCGCAGGTCTTAGTTTTTGATGAACCTAGCGCCCAACTGGACCCCCGGTCCCGTCGGCAATTAATACAACTGTTAGCCACTTTACCCCAAACCCAAGTGATCGCTACCCACGATCTCGATCTGGCTTTAGAATTATGCGATCGCACGGTGGTGTTAAGTCGTGGTCAGGTGGTGGGAGAGGGAGAAACCGCTAAGATTTTAAGTAATCGGGAATTTTTGGAACAACACGACTTGGAAACACCCCTTTGTTATAGTCGTCCCTACTGTGCGATCGCTGATGCGCCCTCACAAGTCAGTGATCAGTGATCAGTGATCAGTTATCAGATGTGAGTTTTCAGTTCACCGATTACTGTTTACTGAACACTAAAAAAAAGCTCCCTTTTCCCCTCTCATAGACAGTCTTAACGAGTGATTTAGATGGTCAACAGATTACCGCTACTTAGCGGTTAATTTTTGGGATTCTAAGGGAGAATGATGTAATAACATTAATTGATTTTCTTGTAAGATTTCGATAGCATAAGCAATGCCAGAAGTATCACTAAATTCAACTTCAAAAACATTTGGCTCATAGACTTCTACAATTGTTCCCACTTGCCCGCAATATAATCCCAATTGGGGTAAGTCTTCTAATAAAGCAACCACATCTAAGAGTTTCATTTCCTTATCTCCTTAAAGTACATAACAAGTAACTAAACGGGGAAAATTTTCATCATTTCTGATTATCCAAACACTGGGAATAATAGCCGTTTTGTTTTGATGATTTAGGGGAAAGTCATTAACGAAGGCAGGGGGCGATCGGCAGGGGGCAGGAGGCCGTTTTTGTAACGGGGATTTATGCCCCGCTCCCAAAACTTTTCGCCTTAAGGTGAGGTTTTAGACCCGATTTTTTCGATAATATACTTTTGTCCATATTCCCACTTCTGCAAGAAGTCTGTGGATAGCTTGCCCTGAGTAAATAGGGCTTGCTGAATAAATGTGAAATGTAGGTAAGGTAAGGGTTTTGTGGCTTTTCTCGTGAAACAGGTGCCAGATTTTGAGAGAATCGTGCTTCAAAACCTTGCGTCTTCATCGGCCTGCGTCCTGTAGGGGCGAAGCATTCGGGCAATAACCTATCGGTGAAACCAGAGATTTTCTATCCGAATGCTTCGCCCGTACTTTTTGTCGCAAACCCTAAATACTGATGTCCGATGCACAATTTTGAGATTTATTATCGGTTTCTTGCATAATGAGAGAGGACAAAAGCGAGAAAGTCTGACATTCTTAGGATAGGTAGCACGAAAATCGAGGCCATTTCTCACGATGCAAGCTCTGCTAGAAAAAGCTCAGATAGCGTTGAATAAAAAGGACTGGGAGACATTAAACGCCAGCATACAGCGACTTTTAAACCAAAAAGATGCTGTTGAATCGATTATTAACGATGAAATCCTCGATTTAGCCCTAGAAGCTTTACAAAAATGTGATTTTCAACAGCGATGGGAGATAGCGAAACTATTTCCTCAAATCGGTCAATCGGCGATCGCTCCTTTAATTGCCCTGTTAGAATCCGAGGAACAAGATGGGGAAATGCGCTGGTTTCTGGCAAGAATTCTCAGTCAATTTGACGATCGAGCCTGTATTCTCGCTCTCAGTCAATTATTGCAAAGATCGGAGGAGGAGGAACTCAGCCAAATGGCTGCGGCTGCTTTAGCTAATATCGGCAGTTCTGCGATCTCCAGTTTAGAACAATTACTGTCCGACTCGAACAGGCGTTTTTTAGCCGTACAAGCTTTATCACAAATTCGCCGGCCGGAAATTATCGAACCGCTTTTAACCGTAGTTAAGGATCAATCTAGCGCCATTCGGGCTATGGCGATCGAAGCTTTAAGCAGTTTTCACCATCCCCAGATTACTGCGATTATCCTCGATGCTTTACGGGATGCGGCCATCGAGGTGCGACGGGAAGCAATTAAAGCTAGTAGTTACCTAGCGCCAAGTTATCCCCAAGCAGATTTAGTTAACCATCTGCAACCGCTGTTATTCGATATCCACCTCGAGATCTGTCAAGAAACTGCGATCGCTCTCGGTCGTATCGGCACAGCAACCTCAGCTAAAGCTTTAAATCCACTGCTGCAATCTTCCTTAACTCCCGATAGTTTAAAATTAACTGTAGTGCGAGCATTGGGCTGGATCGAGGATGGGGAAGCTTTAAATTACCTAGAAAAGGCTTTATATAGCGAAAATGTCTTGATTTGTCGAGAAATTATCGCTATTCTCGGCCGGCAAACCCCCCAGAAATTACGCCGACAAGCAGGGGAAATTCTCAGTAATTTTTATCACTCCCGTCCGGCGATCCTCGCTGATACGGGAGTTAAACAGTCTCTAGCGATCGCTTTAGGAGAATTAGAGCGGGATAATAAAAGTATTTTGCTGACTTTAGCAGCCGATGGGGAAGCAATCGTCCGTCTTCATGCTCTCAGCGCCCTGAAAAAGCTAGATCATGCAACTATATAGGGTTTGCGGCAAAAAGTTTGTTGGTGGGGTTAGGAGTCGGTCGTCAGTAGCCGGTCGTCGGTCGTTTCAGGCTTTGTTGTCCTCTTTTTTTTGTACCAGTTTGTGTACTCAAAGAAGGATAATGCAAGGTTTTTGAAGGTCTTAATCCGATTTTCGCAGCATGAACATCGGGTTTTAGCAGGTCAAAAGCCTTATTTTAAAAGGGTTTTACCATTATTCAGCCAGCCCTACATAGAGGACATTATCAAAGGATCAAGCATTACTCCCACTCCTGTAAGTCTCTGAGCCAATTTTGCAGCAAGCTAGTTAATTGAGTACGGCGAGTTTCAAAATTGCCAGCAATTGAGAGCAAGCTAACCCCCACCAGCAATCCGATAATCCATTTAAGCAGGGGATAAAGGAAAATCAAAATTACCAACTGATAGAAAGCATTAGCCACAAAAGTAAAAGTGCCAAGATAGAGGAAGGCGCGAATTCGTAAGGCTAATCCGGCAAAAATTGCCACTAAACTGAGAATACCAGGCAGGATTCCCGTCTGATGATGAAACCAGAGAGCCGCACTAGCAATAATGCCTGTTCCCAAGAGGCGGAGCAGGTGGCGCAAGGATTTGCCTTGCCTCCCCTGACAGGTAGGTTCTATCCAGACAAGACAGAGGAGAGACAGTCCGACAAGACTGCTGTAGGCGAAGGGAGTTGCCAGAGAGAAATCCGCCAGCCAACGGGCGATCGCCCAATTCACTAACAAGAGGGTAAGATAGCACCACCGGGGTTGCTGCCGCAGCCAAGCCAGCCAAGCATAGAATCCAGCCACCACCAGCAAACTTAGGGGATTGAGCTTGTCTAAACTGCCCCCAAGGGCGAGTCCGGGAAGAACAAGAGCGAGGAATTGCCAAGGACGAGGCGGCCAGCCCCAAAGCCGCCAAGGGAGCAGATAGGTGAAAACAGCCACCCCAGAGGCGATTACTCCCAACCAAGAAACTAGGTATTTAAAGAAAAATCCGATTGGAGGGATGGTACTGGCAGCATAGGCACCAATCGCAGCCCCTTCTAGAATGCCCAGGCAGACCCACATTTCAGCGATCGCCTGGTCAGGATGGTTGCGCCCTTGCCAGATAGCATAACGAGTCAAAAAGATACCGGTTGCCAATCCCAACAGTTGATTGACTGCAACGGGATAGAATAAGGCCCCTAGTAACAGGCAACTGCCCAAAGCCCAGTGCAGGTGGGCAACCAACTTCAATTCTGAACCCGTCAGATGCAAGTAGCCAGCCAACCAAGGAGACAGCAACCGATAGCCGTAAACCAAGCTGGCGGCGAGGGCTGCCATTGCCAAAAATTGATCGCCTTGGGACAGTCCGGCAATTTGAGCGAACAATAGCTCGTAGGCTGAGATGGATATTCCGGCAATTCCCAGGTACAACAAGGGCTTCCCAGCCGGGGAGCGCCGCCCAACTCCGATGGCAATCAGCGCCAGTCCTAGAGAACTCAAGCCAGTCCAACTACTGAAGAATCTCCAAGCCAGAGCCGCTCCTAATGCCCCATAGAGCAAGGGCAGGATATTCCAGCTATTGAGCATTTCCCGTCTGTGAGTAGATCTGTGCCACCAATCTCCCAACAGTTGGGTAAGCAATCCCAAGAGAATATTGGCGATCGCTAGGGCAATTAAAGACTGCTTAGTCAGGTTGAGAACTTCGATGGTGAGCAGTTCCAAGCTCCAGCCTACCCCGTAGATGCCCCAGTTACTCGGCTCGAGGTAGCTTCGATAGGCGATCGCCGCTAAAGTCAGGGCAGCCGCTAGGACAGAGAGGCTTGAGGCCGCCATCCAATCCCAGTAAACGGCTAGAGAATGGAGAGTCAGGGCGACTAACTCCAGACTACAGAGGGCAATTGCCCAGCCATCGAGGGACTGGGTATAGAGGGCGGCAAGTTGGCTCTGGCGGCGCAAGAACCAACTCCGCAGCATCCAGAGGACAGCTAAGAGCAAGGCAACTGCCAGCAACCAGCCGTCAATTGAACGCAAAGCCCATCCCGCCCAACCATCCCACAGGCAAGTTCCCCACAAAGCCAGAGCGAAGCCGATGGTAAGGGTAACTGCCGCCCCTTGTTGTAAATAATAGGCATGAACCAGCATCAACCCAGTTGCTATTCCTAAGCCGATTAGCCTGTACCCTGTCAGCCCTAGCAAGGGCAACTGGACTAGGGATAAGGTGGCAATACTCAACCAGATTGCTGAGGGAAAACGGGGAGGTTGCCAACTGCGATAGGCGGTTGCTCCCATAAGCAAGAGCGACAAGAGGAGAGTGCGGAAAGGCTCCTGCACTATCGAGGTGTTAGCTACCAGAATCGACAACTCCAGACTACAGAGGGCAATTGCCCAGCCATCGCAGGCGCGGGCATAGAGGAGAGCAAGTTTAGAAGTACGCTGGCTCAACCAATAGCGCAACGGCCAGAGGGGGATAAGGGCGATTGCCCCCGCCAACAGCCAATCTAATCCAGAGAGAGGCAATCTCTCTAGTAAGGCAACGCTCAAGCCCAAGGACAAGCCGACCGTGATGGCAGCCGCTGCTAATTTTTGTAGGCGATGAGTCTGAAAGAACATCAACCCAGTGGCGATCGCAAAGGTGACTAGGCGGGTTTCTCCCCCTACCCAGGTGGGAATTTGGGCAACTAGCAGGACTGAGATGCTCAACCAAATGACTAGCTGAGGTTGGCGCGAGGGTTGCCAACTGCGATAAGCTGTCGCCCCCATCAGCAACCAAGTGGCGATCGCTTCTCTACCGTCTGGAGAATTAAGGACATTGCCAGAAAGCGCCAATAACATCAGGAGCGAGAGGCAAGTTGCCCAACCATCGCTAACCTGGGCATAAATTCTCGCCAAATTATTCGGTAATGCCCTTAAGCATTGGCGGAGAATCCACAAGCTTGTCGCAGTAATTACCCCTGCCAACAGCCAGCTTGCTTCTTGCCGCAATGCCCAACCAAAACTGCCATCCCACAAACACAGTGCCAGCCAACTCAAGCCAAAACCTACGGTAATCGCTGCTGCTGCTACCTGCTCTAAGTTACGGCTATTGACGAACATCAATCCTGTAGCTATCCCTAAGCTAATTGAGGCAATTCCTGGTGCCAACCCTTGCAGGAGTAGGGCTGTTAAGATAAGCCACTGCCACAGGGCTAAAGCTCCCATACTCAACCAACTGGCAACTTCCCGCCGAGCCAGATGCCAAGTTCCCACCCCAGTCAGGGCCAGGGGAGCCAAACCCCAGACTAAGCCCCACTCTAGCCCCATAAGCGGGCGCTCCAACACAGAGGTCAACTGGGCGAAAACTGTCCCCTGATTGAGGACAAACAAGCTATAGGATAGCCCAGCCAAGATTAGTCCCAGATTCCAAGTTGTGTGGTGTAGGAGATGGAGCAAGGAAGTAGGAGGAAAGGGCTGTTTCAGGCTGAATGCCAATTCCAGCACCGCCAGCATGATTAAAATCACGCCCCAAACTGCCCAACTCAGCCTTGGCCATCCCCAGTCAATCGCCAAAATTAGGGTGAGCAAGCCAGCTAGGTGAGTGAGATAGGCCAGGGAGAGAAAACGGCGGGAAATCTCTTGAAGGGAAGCTAGTTTGACTTGCCGTTGGCTGAAAATTACTAACGCCAGGGTTGAAGCTGCCAAGTTGAGCGTCCTCAAGGCAGGATTGACTAAGGAGCAAAAGGTCAAGGTTGTTCCCCAGAACAAGGCTATCGAGCCGGTAAAAGAGGCTAATTCCCGCTTGCCCAATTGGGAGAACCAATCTGTCAGGAACAGGATCAAGACTAGGTAAGGAAAGAGAACTAAGCTTAGTAACGCCCAAGGGGTAGCTTCAGCGCCAGTTAAACCAGTCCCCAAGGCGATTGCCCCTTGCCTGAAAGTGTCTGGAAGTAAGCGCCAAGCCAGCCACAACCCCTGCAACCCAATCAGCAAGGCTGCTGCCAAGTCGAACTTCCGCCAGGAGTAACCGATGCGTCGCGCAAAAAACAGGAGTGATAAACCACTCACTACTAGGGCCTGCCAGGGTGTTTCACCCACCGACAGTAACCAACCTAGCAGCAGCAAGCTACCGCCGATACGCTGCCACAAGGAAACAGATTGTCTGGTCTGCCAACTGGCTAACCAGCCGCAAATCCCCACAGCCAGCCCCAATTGGCTAATCTCTACTTGAGCGATAAAAATTGCCCGCACCAGCAGGATAACTAGCCCATAGACGACAATTGCCTCATTTAAGCTAAAAGGGGCTAATCTTTCTCTCCTTGATGCTGCTTCTTGTCCGGCTCCTTCAGGAACACGGGAAAGGGAGATCAAAGTTGTTCCCACCATGCCCAAGTAAGTTGCCAGCAAGGGAAAACCCCCAATTGCCCATCCCCAATGCAGATAGCTCAATCCCAAGTGATTCGGCAGACTTTGAGAAAATCCTGCCGGGCGAGTTTCCCCGTACCTCCCCCGGAATAGTTGAACTGTTACGGCGGTAAGGGAAAGGGCAGCCACTACCACAATCAACCAGTCTAGAGGGTTGCGCCACAAGCCCAAGCTATCCATGGCCAGAAAATTCATCGGCACTAGCAACAGAGTAACCAGGCGCAAAGCTTGACTGGTCAGGCGCAGGCGCGGCTGTTGGCTACTCCAAAAACTGGCTCCCCAAAAAGCTAAAGTATAAAGCCACAACACCCCATACTGTCCGGCGCTTGAGAATTTTTCCCAAAAGTTGGCGGCGAGGACACCAGAGGAGATGACCACCATGAAGACTCCCAACAGCAGCAGCCAGAGGACGCTCAATTCTGCCATCAAAGACTGTAACATTTGTCCAAACTGGCTGGGAGTTTCCTGCCGTCGAGGAGATGTTGGCGGCTGTGGCGGGATTCTACGGGGAGCTTCTGGCCGTCGAGAAGGTAGCGCGGGTGGGGGAGGCGGCTGGGAGGAGATGGGGTCTGGCAGCGGCTCTCTGGTAGGGGCAGTTGTCAGTATAGGCATGACACAGGAGAGGTTTTCCCGACACAGTTGCTTGACTTGAGATTCCTCAAGTAATCCTAATTGGAGCCATTGTTCTAAACCTTGTAGTAGAGGGGGATGGGAAGCTCTCACTCTTATAACAACCCGGATTTGAGAAGCAGTCAGCCAGCCTCGCTCCTGCCATTGCCCCAAACCTTCTAAAAAGTTAGATATAGGGACGCTGGTGGTTATTGTCAGAGCGAGGGTTTCTTGATTTTCTCTCGCATTTATTGCTAATTCTAGTCTTTTGTCGGCAATCAAATCTAATTCTAGCCATTGCTTGAGAGCTAGTAAAAGTTCGGCTGGCGAGCTAGAATTGACGATTTCTATTGAGATGATTCGATTCTCTTGAAAGGACATAAGTAATCAGATAAAGGTAAAGTTAACTGGGGAGACAAGGGAATAGGGAACAGTAAGGGTTTCAGCCTTGGTTACATCTCTTAAGAAATTAATCTCATCTAAGCTGTCTTGAAAAAGCGAATAATCTCTCGTACATGATTGAGAAATTGACTGTCTTCTGTCAGTTGTGCGATCGCATTTTGTGCTTCCTGAGATAAGGTTTCATGTTCAACCTGATTTTTAGCCTCCAATTTTTCTAGTAAGGCTTTCAGACGGGCTAATTCTTGGCGATTTATTTGGACTTCTTCTTGCTGTATATTTGCTTCGGTATCCAGTTTTTCCCTGATTATTGCCAGATTATCCTCTAAAATAGAGACGCGATTACGCAACTCTACTACATCCTCTCTGGGATACTCAATCTGTTGTCGAATCATTGACAAACGCACGGCTAAATATTGATAAGCCCGAATCGCCGGACGTAAAGCTGTCAATAATAAAGTTGCACCAGAACTCACATATCCTACTGCACTAATTCCCGTTGCTGCTAAGGTATAAAGTCCAATTCCTGACAGCAAATGTAAGGCGATTGCGAGCCGAATTGACCAACGCGCTACTGTCTTAACATAATCAACTTGTTTCCGATCTACGGTAATATTTTTTTCTTGAGAAATTGCTGCTTCTGCGATGACTTCCTGGGCATCAAAATAAATGTTCCAAGGAACAGTCACAATCACTAACAACCACCAAAAACTGGCGATCCCAATCAACCAATCGATTAAATTTCCTGACGGGATGTGCAACCATCGTAAAACCCCAAAAGCTAGTAAGACTAAGGCTCCAAAAATCACACAAAACCCGATAAATCCTAGATAGCTTAAAAACATCTCAATCACCTCTTTTTTATTTCTCTTTCTGGCTCTACCGAACTTAGTATGCTAAACTGATGATTGAAAAAGGAAACGGGGAACGGGGAACAGGGAAAAGGGTTGAGATTTTGGCAACAACTAAGAAATGATTATTGAAGGAAAAGGTGACGTTATGGACAATAAGCAGAGAATAGTCTGGTTTTTTTTAGTGCTTGAACCTTAGCAAAGCTGAGTCAAAAACATGGTTTTTATCAGCTAATGACATCAATCCCCCCTGTTCCCCGTTCTCTCATCTCAAAGTGTTATTTGGCTCGTCGGGACTTGGTATGGTTCGATAGGGGGGCATAAATCGACTAAATCCTTATCTGGCAAGAGATTTAATTGATTAGTTCGCTCCATATCGCAAACAATTGACAAAAATTGCGGCAATGTCTGTCTCTATAAGGGTTTCATTCCTTATAACCCCGTCCATCACATAAGACAAACCGAAAAACCTGTTATTTTTACATAACAGGTTCGGTAGAACCCTCTTTTTTATGCTAGAAAAAGATTGGTCAAGTTTCACTAGCGGTTGTGACACTTTGTGAATTTACCCATAAAATAGCCTAATTGTGAACCATAACTTGGCTGTTTGACAACGAGTATAGTGTAGTGTAGGTTGGGTTGCAGCATGAAACCCAACGCCCGCTCATGTTACGCTACTGCTAACCCATCCTACAAATAATTGTGTCTCCCTACTTAAATTGAGAAAATAAGGGTGATCGATCCATGAAGGTTATCAATTTTTAGAGAATTGTTAGATAAGTATCTAGAGATTCGGAGGGTAGAACTTTCAAAGTTTGGTTTTGTAGGTCTAATTCTAAACCCAGTGCTTCTAGGGGGATTACTCCAATTAAAGGATCGCGACCACCGGGTAATTCTAAACATTCAAAAGTTCCCTCGCGACCACAAAGCAATATTTTAGCATCCTGAAAGACTCTCGCTTTGCTCAATCCAGTTGCGGTACAGTTGCGGTACTAACATCGACTTCTTTAATTGACGCTCCCATCGCACTCATGCGAGGGATTCCCTGTTCATCCAGTTACCTTATTTATTAGGCTTTCACCTAATAGACAGTGGGTAGTCTGTCCGAGGGCTTGAATTCCTGTCCGCCCGACAATATTAGCAGGTAAACAGAGGGTTGTTGCTCCCGTATCAACTAAAACTTTTGGTAAAGTAACAGAGCGAATTTCTGAAGGAGAGATAAAACCTCTAGCAGCTGCTGATTCATCGGCACGATTAATTATTGTTAAAGGTGTGAAAACTTTGCCCATCGGATTTGTCTGTTTCTTTTCCATATTATTATTTAGTAATCCCTATAATTAGAGAAGATATTTTGAGACTAACTAGAGATTAGAGCGGTTACTGATAACTGATACTAAATCTGTTTATTAAAGACTGATTATCTATTGCTCCTCTTGCCTCTTGCTTCTTGCCTATCCTGATATGTAGCCTATACTCAACGGATTTAGTATTATAGCAGTTTTCATCAGAATGAGGTATGGGCAAGGGGCTTAAGCCCTTTGTTGGCAAAACTTGTCGATACCTCAGTAACGTGAAAAGTGCTATATTTCTGGACTTCCCCGTTGACAAAAAGCCATAACCTGTGCTGTAGAAGGGATTAAAAGAATTTCCGCCGCCTCGTTACTGGGTACAAATCAGGGAAACTCCCAATAAATCTAACGCATGATTGTTGCAGTTGAGTCGGTCGAGTTATCTTAGAAAAACGATAACTTCCCTCCCTAATCGTACATTCCACTGTATTCAAGCAAATTGTCCCCAGGTCTTCCAACAAAGTCCGAAA
>VYKR01000180.1_pt1 | contig 12515 bp, 12 predicted proteins | sample 5109561 | NCBI WGS metagenome assembly VYKR01 (sample SAMN12291799, study PRJNA351875) | freshwater metagenome | isolation source: freshwater lake | place: USA: Michigan, Ford Lake | collected 2015-08-15
GTGGAATGTACGATTAGGGAGGGAAGTTATCGTTTTTCTAAGATAACTCGACCGACCCAACTGCAACAAAAAGCGTTAGATTTATTGGGAGTTTCCCTGATTTGTACCCAGTAACGAGGCGGCGGAAATTCTCTTAATCCCTTCTACAGCACAGGTTATGGCTTTTTGTCAACGGGGAAGTCCAGTTATAGAGAAGGACATTGCATAGCACAAACCGAAGAACCAAAATAATCTTCAGAATTCAGAGTTGAGAATTTATAATTCTGATCTGACAAAATTGGCAATAATTAGACAAAAGGATTGATTTCAGGGATATCCTCGAGCGAGGGTAAGTCTATTGGGCCCGATCGCTCTTGTCTAAGATAATAGGGACAATGAAGCTGACAATCGGGACGATGGGGAAAATCAACTAAATCATTTTCGTATGCTGATAGATAGCGATCGAGATCCTTCAATAAACGGCGTAAATCCCGCCCTGTCTGTTGGTGTAGTTTCCGATTATAGTTAAAAGTAATTTGTTCGGGGCTGCGGGGCAACTGCACAAACCAATAGGTCATCGATAAACTATCAAGAGGATAAGCAGAAGTTTCTCCCAAAACATACAGATAAAGTCTCGTCTGCCAATTTTTGGCTAGTTTGTCGGCATCGATCGGTTTTAAGTAGGTTTTCCAGTCAAAAATTACCGCTCGATCGCTCTCTAATAAAATTAAATCATAGATAACCGTTAATAAATAATTACCCACAGTTAAACTGCGACAATGTTCCGCTTCTCGATTGGTTTCTCCCGGATTTTGGGCAATTGCTGGGTCCGCTTTTAATAGGGCCGTTAAACAATGTTCTAACTGTTCATTTTCCCGTAATAGAGGCGCGATCGGCAGCCCTAATTCCCGCTGCTGTAATAATAGGTGAAACTGACTGCCCCATTCTTGCCGCTGCAATTGCCCAGGGTCAGCCGGTGTGTTAAGTTCCTCTAGATAGACTTTTTGAAATCTCGGTGGACAGGTTTCCAATAGGTTTAAATGACCTTGGGCAAGACGGTAGATCTTAGGCATAATAGGATTATCGTGAATAAAACAGCAGTTAGCCTATTATCGAGAAAACGGGTTTCTCAAAGAAACCCGTTTTCTTGTAATAAATGTTAATTTATATTACAGGGGTCTTGAAAAATTCGTGATTGTTTGCATAAAATAGCCGCAGTCATCCTTTGCAGTAATGTCATAAGTTATACCCTGTTGCCGATTCTTCCTGCTGTTGACGATATTTTGTTCAATTTTGCTCAATCTGATGATTTTTTGGCGAATTTAGAAACTGCTTTTGGCAGAAGTTATGATGTGGTTAAGGCGACAGAATTTAATGAGAAAACGGGTTTCTGCAAGAAACTATTTAGAAAACGGGTTTCTCAAAGAAACCCGTTTTCTGCAAACGCCTATTTAGAAACCCGTTTTCTTGCAATAAATGTTAATTTCTGTTACAGTGGTCTTGAAAAATTTGCACTTGTTGGGCTAAAACTGTTAGCAATAAACTTTTGCTGTTAGTGTCATGACTTCTACCCTGTTGCCGATTCTTTCTGCTGTTGACGATATTTTGTTCAATTTTGCTCAATCTGATGGTTTTTGGGCGAATTTAGAAACCGCTTTTGGCATAAGCTATGATCTGGTTAAGGCGACAGAATTACGACAGCAGTGGCAAAGTCGAAATTTCAGTCAACTTCCCCCAATTGAGGTACTCAGTGATGCAGGGTAATCGCACGTCGTTTTGTATAAAATGTAACAGACAGAGGTTACTAAATGTCATTACTAGCAGGACGAGCTGATATAAGTTAATCTGAGAGGAAGTAAAAAGTTACATAGTGTAGCAGTTGAGCATGGCAGAAGGTTTGGCCCCCCTAATTTTACACCCGAAGCAAGAGCGAGAGGCAAAGGTTTTAAGAAACAGTGTCTTGAAACATTTTCAGCATCTAGAAGACCCCAGAGCGGACAGGGGGCGCAATCATAGCCTAGTCTCGATAATTACCATAGCTATCTTGGCGGTGTTGGCTGGTGCCGATGGTTTTGCCGCCATAGAAGCCTACGGTCAAGCCAAGCAATCTTGGTTGGAAACATTTTTAGACCTACCGAAGGGGATACCTTCCCACGATACCTTTGGCAGAGTGCTAGGGATGCTAGAACCCAAGCAATTACAGTCGGGATTCCTGGCGGGTGATAAGAGAAATCACAGAGAAGTTGAACATAGAACTAATCCACATAGAGGGGAAAACGGCCAGAAAGAAATTCTTATGACCGGGAGGAAAATCTGAAAGCTTTGCACACAGTAAGTGCCTGGAGTAGCGAACATGGCTTGGTTCTAGCCCAAGAAAAAGTCAAGAGCAAATCCAACGAAATTACCGCCGTGCCGCTGAGAAGTGCAATTGCTCAACCTCAAGGGAGCAATAGTTACCTTGGATGCGATGGGAACCCAGACAGAAATAGCCAAACAAATCAAGTCCGGGGGAGGAGATTATGTTTTTGCCCTCAAGGGCAACCAAGGCAAGCTGTTCTGTACAAGTAGAAGGGTGGTTTGAGCAAGCAGTAGCCCAGAATTGGCAGGGGATTGAATACAGCTTCCAGGAGACGGTGGAATCTGGACATCATCGCCTTGAGACCCGTCAAATTTGGGCGGTGCCAGTGTCCCAATTACCCCCTTTACATCGCCAAAACCTCTGGCCGGGCTTGACCACTGTGGTCATGGTGCGCAGCGTCCGCCGCTTGGGTCATAAAACCACCACGGAAGTACGCTTCTTCATCAGTAGCTTGGCAGAGGATGCCCAAAAACACGCCCGTGTCATTCGCGGACATTGGAGTATCGAAAATAGCCGGCACTGGGTACTCGATGTCACTTTTAATGAAGATGCCAGTCGGATTCGTCTGGGCTATGGAGCGGAAAACCTGGGGCTGTTGCGTCGCCTCAGTGTGAATTTGCTCAAGCGAGAGCCTTCCAAGAAGAGCCTGAAGATGAAACGCTATACGGCAAGCATGAACAATGATTTCATGGTAAAAATCTTAGCCGCCAGTGCCGTTGACTGAGAGAGGAGGTAGATGTTAATCTTATAATTGGCTAATACTGGTTCTTCGTTACTTGGTATGGTTCGATAGGGGGGCATAAATCGACTAAATCCTTATCTGGCAAGAGATTTAATTGATTAGTTCGCTCTAGATCGGAAACAATTGACAAAAATCGCCAAATGTCTTTCTCTATAAGAGTTTCATTCCTCATAATCCTGTACGTTGCATAAGACAAACCGAAGAACCCTAATACTTTTGGGAATTTAAGGAACTGAGTAGATGAGGTAGCCAGAATAACTGGCAAAACCAGAAATTCTCTAGCCTTGTGCAGGTCAAAGCCTGATTTAGTCATCAAATTTTAGACCCAACCCCTCAGAATTTGAAAACTCCATCAACATGCGATTACCCTGCCTATTCTCTGTTTTGGCGCTCGGTGGAAAAGGAAATTATGCCCTATTGTCTAGAGAATAATATTTCCATTCTTGCCTATTCTCCCCTTGCCCAAGGTTTATTAACAGGAAAATTTAGAAACGGTTATCAGTTGGCAGCGGAGGATCATAGAATTAAAAATAAACTCTTTCATGGCGAAAACTTTCAGAGGGTACAAGCAGCTTTAACTCAATTAGAACCGATTGCTGAACGCTATAATTGTTCCCTAGCTCAATTATCTCTTGCTTGGTTAATTAAGCAACCTCAAACTAATGCAATTGCTGGGGTAAGAAATGCCGCTCAAGCAGTTAATAACGCCCAAGCAATGACAATTAATTTAACCCCAGAAGACCTAAAATTAATTGGTAATATCGGTAAACAGGTAACTGATTTCTTGGATGATAATCCTGTGCTGTGGGATTTTTAAAAATTATGCAGCAGTTATCCTAAGGGTGAAGATAGAAGTTTTGGTGGGTGCATCTCAACATTTGCAGAAATACCGACAATCAGCAATTATCAGTGACTCTTAAATTGGTACAAAAATATGAACAATCGCGTCTAAGCATCCCACCGAAAAACTAATGCGCTCCGGGGTTTGGGGGGTAGAACCCCCCAAAAGCTTGGATTGAGTGATAAAATCGGAAGTAACGCCCAATTTTAAAAGAGAGTTTCCCTTTAAAAATCCCAACTTAGTAGATTTACGAAAGTGAGATTCAGTTCCTGTTCTTTGATTATAACTGGCTACTTAGTTGATGATAGGTGGTGCGTTAGTAACGCACCCTACGTTTTACTTCATCTTTATGAGAAAGGCTTGATATTTAATTCTCAGGAAAAAGCCTGTATAATGATAGCTATAGTCCGATTCTGATCGCAGGATTATCCCTATGGCTAAATCGAAAAAACACAATCTGCAATGGATTAAAGAAACCCTCGACTTAAATCCAGATCATAACTGGAAATCTAGTCCGGGTAACAGTATTTTTGTAGCTGGTCGCGGTGCAGTTCGCTTTGAAGTTCCTCAAGATTGGCATTTTGAACCCGATGATAATTCCTTTCGTTTTTTGGATAGAAAACCCCCCGATGATGATTGTCGTTTAGAGGTTTCCTATAATTTACTTCCCCCCGGAGATTGGAAAGAATTGCCCCTGAAAGGAATGGTCAAAAAGTTAGCTCGTGAAGATAGCCGCAATCCTCACGAAATTGGCGAAGTTATCCAAGAAAAACGCCAAACTGTCCGCATTGTTTGGGTGCAAATTCAATTCATCGACCCCCAAGAAAATCGGCCAGCTTATTCGCGCATTGCCGTGGGTATTGGTTCTGGGGTTCAATGTTTAATTACTATGGATTATTGGGTCGATGATGCTCCCAAATTCACCCCCGTCTGGGATACGGTCATCTCCTCCCTGGTGTTAGGTTTATACATTCGCGATCCCCGCAGCGGTTTAGCTTTCCCCGACTAAAGGTAATAGCAATTTTGCAGGAAAATTTCCTTGACAAAAAACCTTAATTGTGATAGTAGAAAAATTGATCGCCCGACTTGCGTGGGGATGGCTGCCAGTCCCCGCGTTGACGGGATGTGCGGGAAAGCAAGAGGCACTGAGACTTAAACGCAAGCTATAACCTTGAGGAATAGTGATAAAAGTGGCTTGCATGGAAATATTTAGGGGTGATTCGGGATTATTTACCCGTTTATAACCCTGAGTGATATTAAAAACTCGACCATCGGGGGTAACTTGAGAAACCACCGCACAGATATCGAAACTAACCGCATCTGCTTGACAATAACAATCCAGACGGGGACTACCCAAAATCGTTAAATCCTTCTCTAGGGGGGGAGAAGTGTAGGTAATCACATCACTGCGACAGTCTAGCATGGTGCGGTCGAATATTCCCCCCGGTAGGGCGCTATGACCTCCTAAAGATGGAACCGGTCGCCAAGGATCGTGAACGATGGTATCCTCGATCGCAGGTTCTAACAAAATCGCGCTTAATTTCCCCTCATCCTCGCGCAGATTGGCTAAACCCTGACTAGCAAGATAATAAATTTGCTGATTTTCTCTAGGAAACTTTTCCAGATATTGCCACTGATTAGACCCCATTTGAAATAGATACATAGGAGGATTTTTTAATAACTCCGTTTCCTGACCTTTTAAGAAATAATCAAACCATTGCAGCTGCATTTTATCCACGGGACTAATTGCCTGTTGACCATAGTCTATCTCTCCTACTTTTCTCCCCCAGGGTAGATGAGTCCAAGCACCAATAATTAGCTGTTGGGGATAGATAGAACGCGCTTGCATTTCTTGGTATAAACTCAAAGTTCCCCGGAGATGAGGATCGAACCAACCTCCGATATGTAACATCGGTAAATCGATATTTTTTAAAAGGTGTTGCGGTGATAAATTTTGCCAGTAGTCATCGGGAAGATAACGAGTAATCCACTCGTGATAAAAAGAATCGGCGGCTAAATCTTGCAGAATTTGGGGAGAGGCAGCAATAGGATCAAAAAGGGGTAAATTTCGGGAAGCTACCCAGAGTTTTTGATAGGCAGTTTCATCCCCTTTTAATCTAGCTGTTTCCGCCGCTAATTGTATTGCCCAAGCGAGATTATATTGTAAATTAAATGCTTCATTTTCATAGCCCCAATCTCGATATAAATCGTGAGCGATCATCCCTGGGCAAATAGTTTTTAAAGCACCGTGACCATTAGCAGCCGCGTATAATTGGGTCATTCCCTGATAGGAAAAACCATACATTCCCACCACACCAGTATTATTAGGAATAGTTAAAACCCATTCAATAGTTTCTAATCCGTCGCTAATTTCATGGGCAAATAAATTAAAATTTCCCGTCGAGTTTCCCCGTCCCTGGACATCCTGAATTACTACAATATAACCCTGACGTGCATACCAGCTAGGATGGGCATAAACCACCGTAGAAGCGATTGCTTTTCCGTAGGGTTGTCGCATTAGTAAAATGGGAAAAGATTCCCTACTATCGGGACGATAAATATCGGCAGCTAAACTAATTCCATCTTTGGTGATCAAACTAGCTGTTTCTTTTTTTATGGGGTGGGGATTAAACATTATTATCTCTTTCAGATCAAAAATACTGTCAGGTGGCTCAATCGAGAAAACTTGACAGGGACCAGTAAAGCTTAACTAAATGTTACAATAAAGGCGGACTGTCTCAACTGCCTAGGACTGGAGAAAAATCAGCGATGCTACGACTAGAGAGAATTAGTAAGATTTACCCGACGGGAGAAGTGTTAAAAGATGTCACTTGGGAAGTAAAAACTGGCGATCGCATCGGATTGGTGGGAGTCAATGGGGCCGGAAAATCCACCCAACTGAAGATTATTATGGGGGAAGTGGAACCCACCGCCGGGGAGATCATCCGTCCTACCAGTCTCCATATCGGCTATCTTACCCAAGAATTTGAAGTGGATCCTCGTCGGACGGTACGCGAGGAATTTTGGACGGTGTTTCAAGAAGCGAATCAAGTCCACCATCAACTAATAGAAATTCCCCAGCGCATGGAAAAAGCTGATCCCGAAGAATTAGATCGCTTAATTCATCAATTGGATCGCTTACAAAGACAATTTGAAGGGTTAGATGGTTACGGATTAGAAGCACGCATCGAGAAAATTTTACCAGAAATGGGCTTTACTATTGATGACGGCGATCGCTTGGTAAGTTCCTTTAGTGGTGGTTGGCAAATGCGGATGAGTTTAGGCAAAATTCTCCTGCAAACTCCCGATATTTTACTCCTCGATGAACCGACTAACCATTTAGACTTAGAAACCATTGAATGGTTAGAAAAATTCCTCAAGGATTTAACCACTCCCATGGTCATAGTGTCCCACGACCGGGAATTTCTCGATCGCCTCTGTACCAAAATTGTCGAAACTGAAAGAGGAGTTTCTACCACTTATTTAGGTAATTATTCTGCCTACCTACAGCAAAAATACGAACAACAATCCGCTCAGTTAAGTGCCTACGAACGTCAACAAAAAGAACTAGAAAAACAGCAAGCTTTCGTCGATCGGTTCCGGGCCAGTGCCACCCGCAGTACCCAAGCAAAAAGCCGGGAAAAACAATTAGAAAAGGTGGAAAAAGTTGAAGCACCAATCGCCGATGTGCGTACCTTAAAATTCCAGTTTCCTCCGGCAGTGCGTAGTGGTCGAGAAGTGGTAACGATTAAAAATCTTGTTCACATTTACGATGATAAAATTCTCTTTTTGGGAGCAAATCTGGAAATAGAAAGGGGCGATCGAGTGGCGTTTTTAGGACCCAATGGAGCGGGAAAATCGACGCTTTTACGTTTAATTGTTGGGTTAGAAGCTCCCACAGAAGGCTCGATCGAAATCGGTAAACACAACGTTATTCCTAGTTATTTTGAGCAGAACCAAGCGGAAGCTTTAGACCTAACTAAAACTGTTTTAGATACCATTCATGATGAAGTTCCCGATTGGAAAGATGTGGAAGTTCGCAGTCTTTTAGGGCGATTTTTATTCAGTGGGGAAACGGTATTAAAAAAAGTAGAATCTTTGAGTGGTGGCGAAAAAGCGCGTCTTGCTTTAGCCAAAATGTTACTTGCTCCCGCTAACTTATTAATTCTCGATGAACCCACTAATCACCTCGATATTCCCGCTAAGGAAATGTTAGAATCGGCTTTAAAAGTTTATGAAGGCACGGTTTTAATTGTTTCCCATGATCGTTATTTTATCTCCCAGGTAGCCAACAAAATTGTCGAGATTCGGGATGGCGAATTAATTGTCTATGCGGGAGATTATCACTATTATCTAGAAAAACTAGACGAAGAAAAACAAAAAGCCGAACAAAAACGCATTGAAGCCGAAAAAGCGGCCAAAGCTGCCGCTAAACGCGCTAAACAAAAGGCCAAAAAAGGTTAGAATGTAAAGTATCACCCTATCCACGATTATCTATCAATTAATTAATCTTATGGCAACTATAAAAGTAGGCGATCGAGTTCCCGATTTTTCTCTCCCTTCCCAAACAGGGACAACGGTTAATATCAGGGATTTAATCGGTAAAAAATCCCTAGTAATTTATTTTTATCCCAAAGATGATACTCCGGGTTGTACCGCAGAATCCTGCGCTTTCCGCGATAGTTACGAAGTCTTTACCGACGCGGGTGCGGAAGTTATTGGGATTAGTGCCGATAGTCCTCAATCTCATCAACAATTTGCCCAAAAATATAGTCTTCCCTTCACCCTTTTAAGTGATAGCGATAACCGAGTGCGGAAATTATTCGGTGTTCCCTCTACTTTGTTCGTCCTCCCCGGACGAGTTACCTATATCATTGATAAAGAGGGAATCGTCAGACATATTTTTGATTCTATGTTAGATTTTAAAGCTCACGTTACCGAATCTTTGAACACGATTAAATCTTTTTAGGTTGATGATTATGCAAGAAATTAAGACACCTATCCCATAATGAGGCTGGTTCTGACTTAAAAATAACCTTAATGGTGTGTTAATTTTGGCTAACACACCCTCAGTCTGCTTTAGTTATTGGCAAAAATGACGGCTGGAAACAGAAGGCTAACATAGGCAAAGCTAACAGCCAAAAGTTTGTTGCTATTCCTTATAACCGTCTAATTGAAATGTTAACTTATACTAAATCCGTTGAGTAGTGGTTTCAAGTTACAACATCCTAAGAAAAGCATTCCCAAATCCGTTCAGCTATGGGATAGAGAGGTGCGTAGTTCAGCCAAGGAGAATTAATCTCTCGAAGTAAAAGTGAAGGGAATTTCTCAAATCGAATTCAGTCTGTTTATAATTGACTATACTTTTACTAACTATATAGTAAAGACTTTCAGGGTGTTTTGCTTGACGACTCCAATGGACTTGCTATAGGAACGATAAAAGTTTACCTTTCTTGGCGCGATGCTAAATAACAAACTACAACTTCTGTTAACTAGGGTAGGCAGCTGGGCCGTTGCTGGACTGCTCGGCGGTTTGATCGGCTCTCTGGCCGCGGTACTGCTGACTGAGGCAATTAAGCAAACCCTGAGCATTGCCTCTCGCCTAGGCAACGTCTGGCTACTGCTGCTGCCTCTGGTGGGCGTTACCTTAGCAGTGCTAGTCCTGTTTGGACTGGGTAGGGGGCAACCCGTGCAGACCTTAGCTCCCCGGGAGGCCACTGCCTCTGGCCGCTGGGGTTCTCTCATGGACTGGTACTCCTTCCCCCATGACATTGCTCGCGCCGATCTGACCGGTGACGTGATCAACGCATCTGGCGCGGAAGAGCGCTTCCCCTGGAATCTAGCACCGTTGCGCGCCCTGGCCATCCTCTCCACCGTTGGACTGGGTGCGCCCATGGGAACAGAATCACCGGCGGCTCATATTGGCGTGGCGACGGGAACCTGGTTAGGTAGCATAAATCCAGCCCTGCGTCAACTGGTGCGGCCGCTGGCAATCGGCGGCGGTGCGGCCAGTGTTTCTGCTCTGATGGGAATCCCGCTGGTGGGCAGCTTCTTTATGTTTGAGTTGAGTCAGCGACGCCAGGTTCCGCTCACCCCGGAGCGAGTGGCGGCGATGTTAGCAGGGGGACTGGTGGGATGGAGAGTCAACGTTGCCTTTAAGCTGCAACTGATCCGGCTAGTCGTGCCGCAGGTTGCCCCGACTGACTTCTGGGATGCGGTGGGTGCCACTTTATTGATCGGAGCGATCGCTGGCATGATTACAGCCCTCACCGGTGAGGCGATCTACTGGGCCAGAGGCTTGCGGGACAAGCCCGCCACTCGTCTCCTCATCGGTGGCCTGGTGATGCTGTTCTTGGCGATCGTGATCGGACAGGTGGCGACTCCGGCAGCGGCTTTTGGACCGGGGGGGGCCGCTATCCTCTGGGCCGAAAACACTGAAACAACTCCTTACCATCTGTTAGCGGTAGCTCTGCTCCGGGCTGCCGCCACCACCGCTGCCGTTTTAGCCGGGGGCTGTGGTGGCGTGTTTGTCCCTTTTCTGGCGATCGGCGACCTCAGTGGCCGGGTGTTCGCCACCACCTTTGAGATTTCGGGGGATCTGGCGGGTGCGGCGGGGGCAGCGGCTGGCATTGCTGGCGGCTATCGCCTACCCCTGACCGCCATGGCCATGGTGCTGGGGGTGGGTGGACCGGGGGCAGCCCAGCTAACCTGCCTTGCCACAGTAGTGGTCGCCGCCCTTTCGGGATTGGTGGCCGCACGGGCAGCCAATCAACTCTCCAGTTCCCTGCGCGCAATGTTCCGCTAGAAGCCACCGTCAGGGGATTGAAATCAAATTGGCAATCCCATTGAATTTGACCCCGTATTATGGGAACTAACCCCCACAAGCCTTGCTACAGGGCAAATTTAGAATTGCTGCTTTAAACCCAACTTGTCGTAAAGTGAAATAGGACTGACCAGTGCCACCGATTTTGATTAGCAAACTCCCATGATTCATCAACCCCCGGCGGGGACAAGGGATTTATTACCCCTAGAAGTTACCCAAAAAGGCTGGATTAACGATCGCCTTCAGTCTGTCTTTCAGCGTTGGGGCTATCAAAGGATTGTCACCTCCACCATTGAATGGCTCGATACCCTCACCGCGGGCGGTGCGATCGATCCCAGCACCGTGATCCAACTCCACGGGGATAGCCAAGGACTATCGGGATTACGCCCCGAATTAACCGCTTCCATTGCCCGCAGTGCCGTCACCCGCATGAGTGGGGAGTCCTATCCCCAACGTCTTTGTTATCGGGCTAACGTTTTTCGTCGCCCTAGTGCCAGTTATCACGGTCGTCAAGTGGAATTCTATCAAGCGGGGGTAGAACTGCTCTTTTCTGGCGGTTTACTAGCTGATGCCGAGATTTTACTGCTCCTAGCCGACTGTTTCGATAGTTTGTCCGTCCCTAACTGGCAGATTATTTTAGGAGAAGCGGGTTTGACTCGTTCGCTACTTTCTCCCTTTCCGGATCCCTTACGCGAACAGGTGAAACGCTGTTTAGCCCTCCTCGACTACGTTAGCCTCGAAAATCTTCCCTATCCCAACGAAACCCTCCGGCAGCAAGCCCGACAATTATTTCACCTGCGCGGTAATCCTGAGGATGTCCTCGCACAAGTGGCCGTATTAGCCCAGGAAGAATCAGCCCAAAAAGCCGTTAATAACCTTAAATCCCTAGTAGAGCTGCTTAATGCCGATCGCTCTGGGCCTTTCCCCCTAATTCTCGATTTAAGTCTGATTCAAACCTTTGATTACTACACTGGCATCGTTTTTAAGGCGGTTAGTGATCACCAGCAAAATCTCAGTATTTTAGGCCAGGGCGGACGCTATGATCAATTATTGGGCGTTTTTCATCCCCAGGGTCAATCGGCTCCTGGTATCGGTTTTTCCCTGAATATCGAAGAACTGCACGAAAGTTTATTATCAGGGCAGACTTTACCCACCCAGGCTCCTCCCCTCGACTGGTTGCTTATACCTTTGGGTAATAACGCCCAGATAGCGACTTTTAGTAAAGCTCGTTCCCTTCGCACCAGTGATCCGAATCTGAGGGTGGCGATCGATTTAGGGGGTCGCAGCGAGGCACAAATTCGCACCTATGCCCGCGATCGAATGATTAAAAATCTCGCCTGGGTGCAGGAAGATGGTTCCGTGAGCGAAGAATCTCTCTAAAAGGGGTCAAAAGCGGCGAAAATACTGCCTTCTGCCCGCTGCTATAGGACTCTATCTAGGGGTTTGCGGCAAAAAGTACGGGCGAAGCATTCGGGCAATAACCTATCGGTGAAACCGTAGATTTTTTATCCGAATGCTTCGCCCCTACAGGACAAAGATGTAGATGTAGGTTGCTCTAATGGGAAGTTTTGTGACGACAAGTGGCATTGATGATATTTATGGGGAATAATAGATTTAGATGAGCGCCTAACTTTCCCATTGGTAGCGACTTGCCATGAACCAAACAACCGCCAATTATGATGAACCCTGGAAAGAAGCATTAACCGAGTATTTTGAAGCGTTTTTATGCTTCTTTTTTCCTGAAGTTCACCAACTAATCAGTTATCAGTTA
>VYKR01000181.1_pt1 | contig 12513 bp, 11 predicted proteins | sample 5109561 | NCBI WGS metagenome assembly VYKR01 (sample SAMN12291799, study PRJNA351875) | freshwater metagenome | isolation source: freshwater lake | place: USA: Michigan, Ford Lake | collected 2015-08-15
CGCGCGCTCGGCATGGGCGCGGCTGGCCCCGACGAGGCGCCACACCTCCTTGGTGATGCCGTGCATGTACACGGCGAGGCTGACCCCGCCATAGCAGACGAGCGCGAGGCGGAGTTCCTTTTCGCGCATCAGGCGGCGAGGGCGCCTTCGGCTGGCGCCTCGCGCTCCACGGTCGCCCAGATCGGCAGGTGGTCGCTGGCCTTGCGCGCGGCGGCGCTGGCGTGGACGCCGCATTCGGCGACGCGGAGCTCGCGGCTGACCATGATGCGATCGAGGCGACCGACAGGGCGACGGGCGTGGAAGCTGGGGCCGGTCTGCGCGAAGGCGAAGCGGCGGCCGAAGTCGCGCAGGCACCCGGACGCCGCGCTCCAGTCGTTCAGGTCGCCCATCAGCACGGTCGGCGGCCGGTCGGTCTCGGCGTCGAGATGGGCGAGGATCGCGTGCGCCTGCTTGCGCCGCCACAAGCCCGACAGGTCGAGATGCATGCCGACGACGCGCACGACCTCCGCGCCGATCCGCACGTCGGCGACGACCGCGCCGCGCGGCTCGAGCGCGGGCAAGTGGATGGCGCCGCAGTCGACGATCTCGGCGGACTTGCGGACCAGCAGCGCGTTGCCGTGCCAGCCCATCGAACGCTCGCGCATGTTGAAGGGTACCGCCTTCCAGTCGCTGTGCTCGGCGAGGAGATGGGCGCTGATCACCATCTCGCGCACGCCGAAGCGGCGGTCGGCCTCCTGCAACGCGATCACGTCCGCGTCGATCTCGCGGAGAACCTGGAGCGTGCGTTCGGGGTCGCGGCGGCGATCGGTTCCGATGCCTTTGCGCATGTTGTAGCTGGCGAGCTTGATCATTCCGGGTGCGGAACGCAGCGGAATGGTGCCGGTTGCAGGAATCGAACCCGCGACATCCAGTTTACAAAACTGGCGCTCTACCAACTGAGCTAAACCGGCCCGCCGTGGCGTGCTCTGCCCCGTCGATTTGCCCTAAATGCGTCAGGGAACGCCGAAGGTCCAGCCTTCGGTGCGGGCGATGTCGGGGGTGAGGGCGGCGGGGGACCAGAGGGCGGGCCGGTCGGCGGCGGCGCGAAGCCAGGCGGCGGTGACGAGCGCGTCGGTGGAATGGTCGTCATGGCGCGCCAGGCCGGGATGCCGGTCGGACCCGAGCGCGTCCAGCGCGGCATCGAGGGCAGCCTGGTCCCGGATCTTGCTGAGGCCCCGGCGGATTCCGGCCTCGCGCGCGGCGATGCTGGTATAGATCTCGACCAGGACGGGGCCGTGTTCCGGCACCGGGTCGAACGGCCAGACGGGCAGGCGGCCGTGGAGGCGGTGGAGGACGCGCATGCCCGTCAGGCTTGATTTGCCGACCTGCGCCGCGCCGACGAGGTTGAGGCAGCTGGACGGGGACAGGCCCATCGCCCGCTGTTCCTCCTCGCAGACGCGCAGGCGACCCTTGCCGCCGGTGAAGGACGCGCCCGCGCCGCCCGAGTGACGGAAATGGGGCCGGGGACCCTCGTGCCGGAGGAAGCCGTTCGCCGCCAGGTGCTCGTCCTCGGCCGACGCCTCGTCGACGACGCGCCAGAGCGCCTTGGCGTCGGGCGGCGAGTCGGGCCAGCCGGGAAAGTAGCTGCCCTGGTCGACGAACGGGAAGCCGGGCGAGAGGTCGACGCCGATCAGCAGGTCAGTCCCCGCCTCGGCATGCGCGCCGAGCCACTGGCCGATGCGCTCGCGCGACCAGCCGCCTTGCGGACGCAGCAGCGCGGGCGCGGATCGGCCGCTCCCGGCTTCGGCCAGCGCGATCCCCCTCGGATACGCGACCGCCTCGCCCGACCAGTCGATGACGGCGAAGCGGGTGAAGCGTCTCAACGGGCCGCGATCAGGTCGGCGGCGAAGCGGGCGATGTCGAAGCGGGCGGAGCCGGGGTCCTCGCCCCGGCGAACGATCACCAGCCGCTCGGACGGGATCACCATGACATACTGACCGCGATTCCCCTGCGCGGCGTAGCTGCCGGCGGGAAGTCCCTGCGCGGGACCGAACAGCCAAAGCGTGCGGCCGTAGCCGGGACCGGTGGCGGGCTGGGGACCGAGCGGCCTGATCGACTCGGCCATCCAGCCGGCGGGGAGCAGGCGTTCGCCGCGCCAAACGCCGTCCTGAAGCATGAACTGTCCGAAGCGGGCGAGGTCGCGGGCGGTGCTCCAGACCTGGGAAGAGAGGATGTAATTGCCCTGCCAGTCGGTCTCGGCGACCGTGTGCGTCATGCCGAGTTTCCCGAACAGCTCGCGAGCGGGGAAGTCGCGGTGGCGTTCCTCGCCCAGCTTGGCGCGCAGACCTCGGACCGCGAGCAGGATATCGTTGTTGGCATAGCGAAAGCGCGTCCCGGGCCGGGCGACTAGCGGCCAGCCGGTCGCCTGCTCGGTGACGGCCGTGCCGCCGAAATAGATGGCGTCGGTGCGGTTGCCCGCCGTGTCGCTATGGAGGCCGCTGGCCATGCGGAGCAGCTGGTCGGTCGTAACCTGGGCGCGGGGGTCGCCGGGCGATCGCCATTCCAGGATCGGCGCGGGCTCGGCTATGTCGATCGCGCCCTGCGCTTGCGCGACGCCGATGATCGCGCCCGCCAGGCTCTTGGCGACCGACCAGGTGCGGTTGGAGGTGTGGGGGCCGAAGCCGTCGCGGTAACGTTCGGCGATGACCTTGCCGTCGCGAAGCACGACGACGCCGACCGTCTCCGAGTCCCGGCCGTAGCTGGCGCGGTCGAACGCGCGCGCGACGGCGTTGGCGAGCGGCTTGGACGGGCGAGGCGCGACGCCGCGATCGCCGGTCGGCCATGCTCGCGGATCGGGGGTGGGCACCGCGGCTCGACCGCCCCGGGCGACGATCACCGGTTCCGGCCAGCCGATCGGCTGGTTCACGCATCCGCGCCCCTGGTTCCACTCCGCGCGACGCGGCGGCAGGTCCGCCGACCAGGCGACGGTGACCGCATGGTTCGAGCGGTCGACCTTGGCGGGAAGCGAGGTCACGAGCGCCTGATATTCGGGGTAGATGCCGCGCAGCTCGTCGGCCTCGACCTGGCGTTCGGTACGGCCGGCGTTGAAGATGCCCGAACAGAGCATTGCCGCCTTGTACCCCGCCGCGATCGCGCGCTGATAGGCAGTCGGCTCGGCGGGGGCGACCTGTTGCGCGGCGGCGGGGACGGCCAGCAGTAGGGCCAGGCTAAGCGCGCTTCTCATTCCGTTTCTCCTCCCACCCCGCCATGCGCTCGGCGATGCGGCGCTCATGGCCGCGATCGGTGGGTGTGTAGAAGGTCCGGGGCTCCATGTCGTCGGGCCAGTAGTGCGCGCCGGAGAAGCCGTCTTGGGTGTCGTGGTCGTATTGGTAGCCTTTGCCGTATCCGGCGTCGCGCATGAGCTTGGTCGGCGCGCCCAGGATGTGGAGCGGGGGCTGGAGCGAGCCGGTCTCACGGGCGGCGGTCCAGGCGGCCTTTTGGGCGACATATGCCGCGTTCGATTTGGGCGCGGTGGCGAGATAGAGGCAGGCCTGAGCGATGGCGAGCTCGCCCTCGGGGGAGCCAAGAAAGTCGTAGGCGTCCTTGGCGAGGAGGCATTGCTGAAGCGCCTGCGGGTCGGCGAGGCCGACATCCTCGACGGCGGCGCGGACGAGGCGGCGGAGCAGGAAGAGCGGCTGCTCGCCGGCGGTGAGCATCCTCGCCAAGTAATAAAGCGCGGCCTGCGGGTCGGAGCCGCGGATCGATTTGTGAAGGGCGGAGATGAGGCCGTAATGGCCCTCGCGATCCTTGTCGTAGGTGGCGACGCGGCGCTGGAGGAAACTCCCCAGCCCGGCGGCGTCGAGCGGCTCCGGCAGGTCGACCGAGTAGAGCGTCTCGGCCTGGTTCAGGAGGAAGCGACCATCGCCGTCGGCGCTGGCCAGGAGCGCGTCTCGGGCCTCGGGCGTGATGGGCAGGGGGCGGTCGACCTCTAGCGCCGCGCGGTCGAGCAGCTTGGCGAGCGCGTCGTGACCCAGGCGGTGGAGGATCAGCACCTGGGCCCGACTGAGCAGGGCGGCGTTGAGTTCGAAGCTGGGGTTCTCGGTCGTCGCGCCGACCAGGGTGACGGTGCCGTCCTCGACCACGGGAAGGAAGCCGTCCTGCTGGGCGCGGTTGAAGCGGTGCATTTCGTCCACGAACAGGAGGGTGCGACGGCCCGCGCGGGCGGCGTCGCGGGCCTCGGCAAAGGCCTTTTTTAGGTCGGCGACGCCGGAGAAGACGGCGGAGATGGACAGAAAGCGGAGGCCGACCGCGTCCGCCAGCAGCCGGGCGATCGTGGTCTTGCCGGTGCCGGGCGGGCCCCAGAGAATGACCGAGGACAGACGACCGGCGGCGACCATGCGGCCGATCGCGCCCGCCGGGCCGGTCAGATGCTCCTGCCCGACCACCTCGGCGAGGCTGCGGGGGCGCAGACGGTCGGCGAGCGGCGCGTCGGGGGCGGGCTGGGGTGGCGGGTCGAGATCGGCGAAGAGGTCGGCCATGCGGGAACGATAGGCGAGAATGGCCCGAACCAGAAGAACTTGACCGACGTAGTAGGTCGGGACCCTTGAAGGGAATGCGTCAAGATATATCTTGAGCGCATCGAGATAGAGGAGTGACGATCATGTGGTACGGGATGCATGGACGCGGTTGCGGGCCGCGCGGCGGTGGTCAGTGGTCGAGAGGGCCGTTCACCTTCGCCTGGGACGTCGGCGAGAAGCCGGAAGGCGGGCGCGGACGCCCGATGTTCCGGCGCGACGAGTTGCGGCTGATTGTCCTCCAGCTGATCGCCGACGAGCCGCGGCACGGTTATGACCTGATCCGCGAGATTGAGACGATCACGAAGGGCGCGTACGCGCCGAGCCCGGGCGTCGTGTACCCGCTGCTGACGCTGCTGGACGAGATGGACCTGACGGCCGAGCAGGTGTCGGAGGGCGCGAAGAAGCGCTACGCGATCACCGACGCCGGACGGCGCGAGCTGGCCGACAATGCCGAGCTGGTGGAGGCGCTGATGGCGCGGCTCCGGGAGCTCGGCGCCGAGCGGAGCCGGGGCGAGGGCACGCCGATCCGCCGGGCGATGCAGAATCTGCGCGTCGCGCTCCAGCACCGGGTACAGCGCGGCGAGATGACGGAGGACACGCTCCACGACATCGCCGCGCTGATCGACGAGGTGGCGCAGCGGATCGAACGGCTGCGCTAACGCGGCTCGGCCATCACTTCGAGATAGGCGTCGAGCGCCGCTTGGTTGGCGGTGTCCCAGCGATAGGCGAGGGCGCGCTGGTGCCCCGCCTCGCCCATCGCGCGGCGGAGCGCTGGGTCGGCGACGAGCGCCGCGATCGCGTCGGCATAGGCGGCGATGTCGCGCGGGGGGACGAGGAAGCCGTTCACGCCGGGCTCGATCAGGTCGACCGCGCCCGTCGCGCGCGCGGCGACGACGGGGACGCCCGCGCACATCGCCTCGGTCGTGACGTTGCCGAACGTCTCCGTCACGCTGGGGTTGAAGAACATGTCGGTCGACGCGATCGCCCGGCCGAGCTCGTCACCCGACAGGAAGCCGGTGAACACGGCACCCGGCACCCGGGCGGCGAACCAGTCGCGCGCCGGGCCGTCGCCGATCACGAGCACCTTGTGCGGGACGCCGCGCTCCTCCAGCTCGCGCACGACGCGAGCAAAGATGCTCAGTCCCTTCTCCTTCACCAGCCGGCCGAGAAAGCCGATCACCGGATCGGCATCGGCCAGCCCGAGCGCGCGCCGCCAGGCCATATCGCGACGCCCGGGATCGAAGCGGGAATGATCGATCCCGCGCGACCAGACGGAGATAGGCGCGCGGACGCCCCAATCGCGCAGCAGCTTTTCCATGCTGGGGCCGGGCACCAGCACGCGGTCGCAGCGGTCGTAGAAGCGCTTCATCATCCGCTCGATCAACGGGGCGACGAAGCCGAGCCTGTAATAGCGGAAATAGGTCTCGAAGCGGGTGTGGAACGAGGCCACGGTGCGGACGCCCTTCGCCTTCGCCCAGCCAAGCGCGCGGTGGCCGAGCAGGTCGGGCGCCGAGACGTGGACGATGTCGGGCGCGAACGCCTCGAGATCGAGCCGCACGCGGCGCGGCAGCCCGCGCGCGATCCGGTACTCGCCGCGGCCGAGCGGCAGCGGCAGCGCGGGCACGTCCACCAGCTCACCGGTGGGCGGGAAGGCGGGCGTGCGCGTGGTCGGCGAATACACGCGCACCGTCACGCCCGCCCCGAGCAGGTGCCCGACCAAGAGGTTCAGCGCCTGGTTCGCGCCGTCGCGAACGTAATTGTAATTGCCGGAGAAGAGCGCGACGCGCAGCTGGGCGGGATCGGGGTCGGCTGGCGGCATCGACCGGGCGCATAGCGGGCGAGGGCGAGGGCGGCAAACGGAGCGGCCCCCTCGTTCCTCAACGGCTGGCGATCCGATCCGGGGCGCAGCGGACCGGGCCGAGCACCGCGCCGACCGCCAGTCGCGCGGGCGCGTCGAACTCGGCGACGCAGGTGGTGTCCGCGTCGACATCCACGACCAGGCGGTTCGTATCCCGCAGATCGGTCGCGTAGATTTCGCCGCCCAGCCCGATCGGCAGGTCGTCCGTGCCGTTCAGCATCGCCCGCCTGCCCGCGGGCAGGGGAACACCGCGTGCGTCGACCAGGCGGATGCGCGCGGCGCGCCCGGCGCGGATACCCAGGCGTGCCGTGACGCCCGCGCGCTCGGCCGGGCGAACCGAGATGGCGGCGAACTCGACTACCACCGCCTCCGATACGTCGACGGGGTCGACCGACAGCTTGGTGGGCTCATAGGGGCGCAGGTCGGTGACGATCAGCCGGCCCATCTTGTCGGTGACGCCGACCGGACGATGGTCGCGGTAGACGGTGAGCCCCGGCTGTCCGCCCGTGTCTACGACCGCGAAGCCGTCGGTTATCCGGTCGGCCGCGTAGAGGGCGCCGCCCGCCAGGGCCAGCGCGCCGCGCACCGAAGCGCGGGCGGCGAACATGCCCTCCGTGCGCTCGGCCGCGAGCTCGTATCGGCCGTGGCGACCGAGATGCTCGACGCCGCCCGCGACCCGGTCGATGCCGCCCGACGCGATCGCGGCGTTGTAGCCCCATTCGCCCGGCGCGACCGCGCGCGTGATCGCCTCGGCCGCGACGCTGGTTCCGCCCTGACGCGTCGTGGCGCCCGCATAGCCGCTGCTGCGACCGCCGAACGAGGCGAGCAGGCCGATCGACGCGTAACCCGTGCCCGACCGGCGCAGGTCGATGCCGCCATTCGCGATCAGCGTGAACTGCGAGCGGAGGCGCACGCTGTACGATCCAGCCACGAAGGAAGAGCCGTCGAGACGAGACGGCATAGGGCCCATGCCGCGCGTCCTGCGCACGGTCCGGCCGCCTCCGAGGTCGATCAGGCTGGCGCTTACCGTGCCCGCCCGGCCGAGCTCGACGCCCAGATTGACCACGGCGCTGTGCGAGCGGGTGACGGAGCCGTAGCGGGTGGCGAGGTCGAACCAGCCGCCGCTGTTGCGGGCATAGCGCGCCGACAGGCTGACCGGGCGGGCCAGACGCTCGAACGAGGCGGATAGCTGGGTCGCGCCGCGGTCGTCGGCCGCTGCCGCGACCTCGACCAGACCCGCCGCGCCCAGACCGAGCGCCGCGCCGAGGCCGGCGATCCGGACGCCGTCGCCCAATTGCGCCTGCCCCTCGATCGTCAGCCGGTCGGTCACGCCCGCTCGCCAATAGCCTGAAGCCGCGAGTTGGCGGTAGCGATCGTCGGCGGTGGCGTAACCGGTGCGGATCAGCCCGGCCTCGAGCGAGAAGTCCGACAGGCCGCGGCGCAGCAGCGCGCGCGAGCTGTAGGTGGAGACGGTGCGCGTCGTGGTGCGACCGAGCGCGTCGCGGACGGCGACCGTGATCGTGTTGACGCCCGACTGTACCGGGATGTCGGCGACCGCGAACTGGCCCGCCCTGACCTCGCCGGCCGCGCGCTTCGCGCCGTTCACGACGAGGTCGACCACCGACGGCACCGCCGCCTGGCCGTTCAGGGCGGATAGCGGCGTGGTCACGAGGTCGGGGCGGGTCGCGAACTCCGAGCCGAACTGCACGCCCAGAAGCCGTACCGCGCGGGTGAAGCTGCCCTGGTTGCCGACCAGGTCGCCCACCGTCACGCGCCGCATCCGCGCGGGGTCGGCGAAGGTGTAGCCCGTGTCGAGCCGCGTGACCCGTCCGCCCCCCTCCAGATGCCGGAGCCCCACGATCCCGCCGCCGTAGAAATGCCCGCGCGGCGCGTAGATCACGCCGTCGAAGATACCGGCCGCGCTTCGGTGCCCGGCGGCGTGGGTGACGGACAGGTCGTAATTGAGCACGCCGCCCCAGTCATTGGGCGTGGTCGGCTCGGGCATGGCGGGCGTGTCGGGGCGCAGCGACAGGAACTGGAGGCCCGTCGCCGAACGATCGAGCACCAGGCGCTGGCGCGCTTCGTCGAGGTGGAAGCGGAGCGCAGGAACACTAGTCAGCGCCACGTCGGGGCCGGCGGCGTCTACGGGCACGCCCAGTGCCCGCAGGTCGGCGACCGCGATGCGGAGTTCGTCGCCGATGCGGGTGACGATCACCGGCTCGCCGGCGACAACGCCGTCGACCACGGGTTCGAGCACCAGCCGGTCGGCGCGCGCCGGCGTGCCGACGACCTCTGCCGCCCGCGCGCTTCCCGTCACCGGCTGCGCGAGCGCCGAGACGAGGAGCAGCAGGCTAGCGAGAAAGGGCGTCGGTCGCGGGCGCATCGATGGGTCCGGTGTCCGCGACGCCCACTAGGCGCGACCCGAGGGTCGGCTGGACGGTCGCGGGCAGTGCGATGCGCCGACCGGCGCCGCCGAGCAGATAGGTGGAGCGCGCGGCGTCGAGCTCGTGCCGCGCGCCGTCGGGCGAGACGAGCGCGAGCCGAGAGAATTTCACGCGGCGCACCCCGTTGTTGACGAGGTCGATGCCGCCTTGTGTCGCGCTCCAGGCAAGCGCCGGTTTCGCCCCGGCGACCGTTTCGAACACGGGTATCGAGAATTCCAGGTTCACCGCCACGAACGCGCCGCCTCGCGGGATCTCGTTCAGCTTCAGGCGAAAGCTGTGCTCGCCGGGCTGCGTGTGGCTGTGCGTGCGCAACACGCGGAATATCTGCCTGGCGTGCGGTTTGACGGTGACGATCGCCGGGCTGATGGCGAGTTCGTCGGTCGGCGTTAGCGTGTCGCGGCCATCCTTCTGCGCCCAGGCGAAGGCGCGGAACTGAAGGTCGACCGATGTATCGGAGTCGTTCAGCACCTCGATCATCGCGCTGCTCTTGCCGGGCGCGATCTCGACGGTGGTGGGCGCTATGGCGAGCGGCCCGGCCGAAGCCGGGACCGCCGCCAAGGCGACAAGCGTGGTCAGCAGCGCGACGATGTGTCGCCGCGCATTGTCGCATGAGTGCATATCCTGGCCGCCCCCCGACGGCCGAAACTGCGTTCTGGTGGGATCAGAAGGTGACGGTGACGGTCACCAGATCGGCGTAGACGCCCGCCGGGACGAGCCCGGCGTCGCCGCCGACGCGGCCATAGACGGTCAGCGTGCTGGGCAGCAGCGACGCGGTGCCCGCGACCGTGTTGGTCCCGACCGTATTGCCCCAGGCCGTCGTGCGCGAGGCGTTGGTGTAAAGGCCGTATGGCACCGCCTCGCCGCCGAGCGCAGCCGCCATGCGACGAACACCGCCCATCGCGTGCGCGCCCATGTCGAGCCCGACATCATAGGATACGCCGGGCGTGCAGGTGACGGTGACGTTGGTCTGGCTATCGGCGGCAGTGCCGGTCAGCTGGTTGAGCGTGCCGAACGCCATCGGCAGCGCGACCACCGCGCAGGTTTCCACGGTCAGCGCGGTGACCGGCATGGTCGCCGTGGCGTTGCGCGCCTGCGCGGGCGAGCACAGCATCATCCCGGCAACAAGCGCCGAGATGTAAGTCAAATTTGTATAACGCATGTAAGTTCTCCCTCCCCGGTTCAACTCATGTGAGTAGCTAACCTGGATTTATTGCGAGTCGGTAAATGACTGCAGAGACAGCGATTTCTTGCTCCGGTTCGGAGTCATTTCGCGCCGAGTCGTGCAGGGGTGGCGGCTAAATGCCTGGATCGCTGATCGGCCGACCTTGCCGCGATCGCGGTTCCCTTTTCGTTCGCCCGAACATACATGGCGGGGATGGCCAAGCCCCATAAACGGTTCGTCTGCCAGGCCTGCGGGTCGGTGTCCTCGCGTTGGCAGGGACAATGTCCCGATTGCGCCGAATGGAACACCATCGTCGAGGAAGCGCCCTCAGTCGCCGCGTCTCCGTTCCAGGCCAAGCACAACCTGCAAGGCGGGGGGCGCGCGATCGAGATGATCGGGCTCGACTCGGAGGTGAAGCTCCCCGACCGCATCGCGACCGGCATCGCCGAGCTCGACCGAGCGCTGGGCGGAGGCTTCGTGGAAGGGTCGGCGACGCTCTTCGCGGGCGATCCGGGGATCGGCAAGTCGACCTTGCTGCTCCAGGCGGCGGCGAAGCTCGCGCTGGCGGGCAAGCCGGTCGCTTATGTCTCGGGCGAGGAGGCGGCGGACCAGGTACGGCTCCGCGCGCGGCGGCTGGGGCTGGGCGCCGCGCCTGTGCGGCTGGCGGCGGCGACGTCAACCCGCGACATCCTGACCACCATGAGCATGGGGCCGCCGCCCGCTTTGCTGGTGATCGATTCGATCCAGACGATGCATTCGGACCTGATCGAGGGCGCGCCTGGCACCGTCAGCCAGGTGCGCGCGTCGGCACAGGAGCTGATCCGCTTCGCCAAGGAGCGCGGCACCGCCGTGGTGCTGGTCGGGCACGTCACCAAGGACGGGTCGATCGCCGGGCCGCGCGTGCTGGAGCACATGGTCGACACGGTGCTGAGCTTCGAGGGCGAGCGGTCGCACCAGTACCGCATCCTCCGCGCGATCAAGAACCGCTTCGGCGGCACCGACGAGATCGGCGTGTTCGCGATGGACGAGGAGGGGTTGAGCGAGGTCGGCAATCCGTCCGCCTTGTTCCTGACCCACCGCGAGGAAGGCGTGACCGGCGCGACGGTCTTTCCCGCGCTGGAGGGGACGCGGCCGGTGCTGGTCGAAATCCAGGCGCTGGTGGTCAGGCTCCAGAGTGGAGCGACGCCCAGGCGGTCGGTCGTCGGCTGGGACTCGGGGCGCCTCGCGATGGTGCTGGCAGTGCTGGAGGCGCGGTGTGGCCTCTCCTTTTCCTCCGCCGAGGTGTATCTGAACGTCGCGGGCGGATACCGGGTGCAGGACCCGGCCGCCGACCTGGCGGTCGCCGCGGCCCTGGTGTCCGCGCTGTCGGAGCGGCCGGTGCCCGCCGACGCGGTGGCGTTCGGCGAGATCGCGCTGTCGGGCGAGGTCCGGCCGGTGGCGCACGCGGCGCTGCGCTGCAAGGAAGCAGCCAAGCTGGGGTTCGAGCGAGCGCTGGCACCGGCCAGCGTCGGCAAGGAAGGCGGCGCGCTCAGGCTGTCCGGCTTTCGCACGCTGGGCGCGCTCGTTGACCATCTGTTGGGGCGGGGGTAGCGCCGGCGGCTCAACGATCGGAACGGATTTAAAGGTGGCGCTGACCTCGCTCGACATCTTCGTGCTGCTGGCGGTGCTCGGGTCCGCCCTGCTCGGGCTGAAGCGCGGGTTCGTGTACGAGGTGCTGGCGCTGGGCGCGTGGGTCGCCGTCGTGTTCGCGATCAAGCTGTTCCACCTGCCGCTCAGCCGCGTCCTGGCGGGGAGCGTGGGAACGCCGAGTGGGGGCGCGACCCTCGCCTTTGCCGTGCTGGCGGGCGGGACCTGGCTGCTGGGGCGGGTCGTCGCGAACGCGATCGGCGCCCGGACCAAGGCGTCGGTGCTGGGCCCGGTCGACCGGGCGCTGGGCTTCGGCTTCGGCGCGCTAAAAGGGCTGATCGTCGCGTCGCTCCTGTTCCTCCTGTCGACCCTGTTGTTCGATTTCGTCGGCGGCGGACCACGCGGCCGGCCCGAATGGATGCGCTCCTCACGCAGCTATCCGCTGCTGAACGCGACCAGCGCGGGCATCGCGGACTTCGTCGATCGCCGCCGCCGGGGCGAGCCGGTGTTCGGCCCAAAGACAAAGGCGGCTCCAGCGCAGACTCCGACCGACGAGACCAGCGAGTGAGCGCGACGCTCTATAACACGGAGATCCTCCGGCTGGCGGCGGAGATGCCGGTCACCGAACGGCTCGCCGATCCGATGGGAACGGCCGAGAAGCGGTCCCCCGTTTGCGGTAGCCGAGTGACGGTGGACATCGACCTCGCCTCCGACGGTCGAGTGGGCGCGGTCGGGATGCTGGTGCGTGCGTGTGCGCTGGGGCAGGCGTCCGCGTCGCTGCTCGCGGGCGGGGCGGTCGGACGGACGCCCGCCGAGCTCGCCGAGGCACGCGACGCATTGGCGGCGTGGCTGGCGGGCGGGACCTGG
>VYKR01000182.1_pt1 | contig 12510 bp, 12 predicted proteins | sample 5109561 | NCBI WGS metagenome assembly VYKR01 (sample SAMN12291799, study PRJNA351875) | freshwater metagenome | isolation source: freshwater lake | place: USA: Michigan, Ford Lake | collected 2015-08-15
ACCACGCCCTCCACCACCAGCGCGAACGCGCCGGCGTCGGCGACGGCGCGCGCATCGCCGACGATCTTGGCCGCCTCCGCCTCCGTGCGCCCGCGCGCGCCGTAGCCGCCCAGCATGTTCACCGCCTGCGGGGTCAGCCCGACATGCCCCATGACGGGGATGCCGCGCTCCGACAGGAACCGAACCTGCGGGGCCATCGCTTCGCCGCCTTCCATCTTCACCCCCGCCGCGCCCGTCTCCTTCAGGAGCCGCGAGGCGCTCGAGAAGGCCTGCTCGGGCGATGCCTCGTAGCTGCCGAAGGGCATGTCGATGATCACGACCGCATGGTGGCTGCCGCGCACCACCGCCGCCCCGTGCGCGCTCATCATCTCCAGCGTGACGGGGACGGTGGACGGTAACCCGTAGACGACCTGTCCCAGGCTGTCCCCGACCAGCAGCAGGTCGCAATGCGGGTCCAGCAGCTGCGCGGTGCGGACGGTGTAGGCCGTCAGCATCACCAGCGGCGTCTGGCCCTTGGCACGGCGGATCGCGGGGATCGTCAGCCGCTTCATCGGCGCGGAGACGGGGGTCGCGCGGCTGGTGGCGCTGTCGACGGTGAAGGTGGTGGACATAGGGCGCACCCTACGTCGCCCGCGCGATCACGCCAAGTTCGCCCCGGTTTCGCCACCGTTTCGCGCGGAACGCGTTATGGAGAGCGCATGACCGACCCGCATCCCTTTCACGCCCTCTCCACGCACCGCATGGCGCGCGTCGCCGCCGCCACCCCGATCGCGTCGGTGGGTGACGCCGACCTCAACGCGGACCAGGCGATCGCGCTGGCGCGGGAGGCGGACGCGCGCGGGGTCGATCTGGTCGTCTATCCCGAGCTGAACCTGACGAGCTACGCGATCGACGACATGCACCTGCAATCGGCGCAGCAGGATGCGAGCATGGCGGCGCTTGAGCGGGTAGTCGCGGCCAGCGCGGAACTGTCGCCCGTCCTGCTGCTCGGGGTCGCGCTGCCGCGCGGCGGCCGGCTCTATAATTGCGCCGCCGTCGTCAGCCGCGGTCGCGTGCTGGGCGTGGTGCCCAAGACCTACCTGCCCAACTACCGCGAATATTATGAGAAGCGCTATTTCGCGCCGGGTGCCGGGCTGACCGGCCTGTCGATCACGGTGGCGGGGCAGGAAGCGCCGTTCGGGACCGACCTCATCTTCGCCGCCACCGACCTGCCCGGGTTCGTGATCCATGCGGAGGTTTGCGAGGATTACTGGTCGCCGCTCCCGCCCTCGACGATGGGCGCGCTTGCGGGCGCGACCGTGTGCTGCAACTTGTCGGCCTCCAACATCGTCATCGGTAAGGCGCGCGAGCGGGCGTTGCTCTCCGCCTCGCAATCCGCGCGCGCGCTGTGCGCCTACGTCTACTCCGCGTCGGGACCCGGCGAGAGCACCACCGATCTCGCCTGGGACGGCCAGGGCTCCGTGTACGAGCTGGGCGAGCTCCTCGCCGAGTCGAGCCGCTTCGCCGGGGCGGCCGAGCTCGCGGTCGCCGACATCGACCTGGAACGGCTGGAGCAGGAGCGGATGCGGGTCGGCACGTTCAACGACGCCGCCCGGCTCCACGGCCATCCCGAGACGCGGTTCCGCAGAATCGAATTCGAGCATCGCCCATCGCGCGCCGACCAGGGACTGGAGCGCGCCATCCGCCGCTTCCCGTTCGTCCCCAACGACCCGGACAAGCGCGACGCCGACTGTTTCGAGGCGTTCAACATCCAGGTGGAGGGGCTCGCCAAGCGGCTCGTCGCCGCCCACGCGAAGACGCTCGTGATCGGCATATCGGGCGGGCTCGACTCCACCCACGCGCTGATCGTCGCAGCCAAGGCGATGGACCGGCTCGGCCGGCCGCGGTCGGATATACTCGGCTTCACCATGCCCGGTTTCGCGACGGGCGAGGGGACGAAGGGGAACGCCTGGGCGCTGATGCGCGCGCTGGGCATTACGGCGGAGGAGATCGACATCCGCCCAGCCGCCCGCCAGATGCTCGCCGACATGGGCCACCCCTTCGGGCGCGGCGAGCCGGTGTATGACGTGACGTTCGAGAACGTCCAGGCGGGCCTCCGCACCGATTATCTCTTCCGCCTCGCCAACCAGCGCGGCGGGATCGTGCTCGGCACGGGCGATCTGTCCGAGCTGGCGCTGGGCTGGTGCACCTACGGCGTCGGCGACCAGATGAGCCACTACGGCGTCAATGCGGGCGTGCCCAAGACGCTGATCCAGTTCCTGATCCGCTGGTGCGTCCGGTCGAACCAATATGACGAGGCGACGGACCAGGTACTGCTCGCCATCCTGGCGCAGGAGATCTCGCCCGAGCTCGTGCCCGCCGGCGCGGATGGGGGGTTCCAGAGCACGGAGGAGAAGGTCGGTCCCTACCCGCTCAACGACTTCTTCGCGCATTACCTGATCCGCCACGGCCTGCGCCCGTCCAAGATCGCGTTCCTATGCTGGCACGCCTGGCGCGACGCGGAGGCGGGGCGCTGGCCCGCCGACTACCCGATCGACGCGCGCACCGCGTATGACCTGCCGACGATCAAGCTGTGGCTCGACCGCTTCCTCCAGCGTTTCTTCGCCAATCAGTTCAAGCGCACCGCCATGCCCGCCGGACCCAAGGTGTCGCCCGGCGGCGCGCTGTCCCCACGCGGCGACTGGCGCGCGCCGTCGGACGCGACCGCGCGCGTCTATCTCGACGAATTGGAAGCCAATGTCCCATGAAAGGAGAATGCCTGTGCGTATCCTGATCCTCCCCCTAGCGCTCGCCGCCTGCGGGCAGACGGCGGACACGAACACGACCGCCGCCGCGAACAGCGCGGCCCCGGCCGGTCTCACCGCCGTCCAGCAACGCGTGGTCGACCTGTCGCCCCAGTTGCGCGACGGCGTGCTGTTCCGCGCGATCCGCGACGGCGGGGCCGAGTGCCAGGGTGTTTCCGCCACCGCGCGCGAGGCCGATCAGGACGGCCGCCCCGTCTGGTCCGCGCGCTGCACCGACGGCCCGGCCTACCTGATCGCGATCGGCCCCGACGGGGTGGCGCAGGTGACTAAGGTATCGGGCGACCGCGCCAGCGGATAAGCCGCTAGGCCGCGCGCCACCACCACACACCGTCCCGGTCCTCGCGCCGGGCGCGGCCCTCCACCTCCAGCCGGCGGAGGTGCGCGAGTGCCTCGCCCGTCGCCATGCCGAGCATGTCGGGGCCGATCCGGCGGTGGAACAGCACGGGAAAGCCATCGATCGCGCGCGCGGGCTCGGCCAGGAACCGCTCGAGCATGTCGAGCCGCTCCCGGTGTTCCGCCTCCATCTGGTCGAGCCGGACATGCAGCCCGGTAAAGGGATCGCCATGGCCGGGCAGCACGAGGAGGTCGGCGTCGAGCGCGCGTAGCCGCTCGATCGAGGCGAACCACTCGCCGAGCGGATCGGCGTCGGGCTCGGTCACGCCGAGCGATACGTTCGGGCTGATGCGCGGCAGTACCTGGTCCCCCGCGAGGAGCACGCCGCCGCGCTCGTCGAGCAGGCACGCATGCTCCAGGCTGTGCCCCGATCCGACCACGACGCGCCACTCCGTCGCGCCGATCCGAAGGGACTCGCCATCCCGCAGTCGCGTGTAACTCAGCGGCAAAGGCCGGACGATCCGCCTGAACCCCGCCCAGCCGCGCTCGGACGCGTGCGCGACCTGCTCGTCCGACCAACCGGCCCCGCGCCACCAGGCGATCATCTCGGGCGGCACGCTGTCGCGCGCATCGGCGATCAGCATCCGCGCGGTAAGCCACTCGCCCCGCGTCATCAGCAGCGGCGCGTCGTGATGGTCGCACATCCAGCCGGCCAGGCCGATATGATCGGGGTGGAAATGCGTGCCGATCATCCGCGTCACGCGGACGCCGGCGTACGGCCCCCTGAACAGCGCCTTCCACGTCTCGCGCGCGGCGTCGGTGTTCATGCCCGTATCGACGAGCGCTACCCCGTCCCCGTCGTCGAGCAGGTAGCAGTTCACATGCCTGAGCGGCCCCGGCACCGCCAGCCGCAACAGGGTCACGCCGGGCGCGACCGGAAACGGCACGCCGTCCTCGATCCCGTCAAATGGGTAGGTCAGCCCGGCGCGGACGCGCGGATCGGCGGCAGGCATGAAGGTCAGCATGCGTTGCGGATAGCAACGGGTCGGACGGCTTAATAGCCCTCTCCCGCTTCTGCGGGAGAGGGACAGGCGCGAAGCGCAAGGGTGAGGGAATGACGGCTTCCACCGGGAAAGGTCCGGCCCTCACCCTCGCCGCGGCTTCGCCACGTCTTTCCCTCTCCCGCGAAAGCGGGAGAGGGATGAAAACTACCGTTTGAACACGTCCCCGAACAGCGCGCGGGCGTCCGCCTCGGCGGCGCTCGCCTGGCCCTCGGTATCGGCGCCACGGATGGCGGCCGCGCGCTCGGCGCGGAGCTGGTCGATGAGCGCCTCGCGGTCGCCCTCGAGCCGCGTGTCGGCGGGCATCTCCTGTCCGGATGCCTTGACCGCTTTGGCGACCGCGGCATCGAGTTCGCGTTGCGTGGTCAGACCCAACGTCACCGGATCCTTGGGCGTGATGTTCGCGATGTTCCAATGGCTGCGGTCGCGGATCGCGGCGATGGTGGTGCGCGTGGTGCCGATCAGCAGGCTGATCTGCCCGTCGGTGATCTCGGGATGATTGCGGATGATCCAGGCGATGCCGTCGGGCTTGTCCTGCCGCTTCGACACCGGCGTGTAGCGCGGACCCTTCGTGCGACGGACCTGCTCGGGACCCTTGATTATCTTCATGCGGTAAGTGGGATCGGCCTGCGCCCGGTCGATCTCCTCCTGCGTGACCTCATGCGCACGGACCGGATCGCGGCCCGTCAGCTTGGACGTGGCGGTGTCGTCGGCGATCGCCTGCACCTCAAGGATATGGAGGCCGCAGAACTCGGCGATCTGCTCGAAGGAGAGCGCGGTCTCGTCGACCAGCCAGGAAGCGGTCGCATGGGGCATGAGCGGCTGGGCCACGGCGTGTAGGACTCCGTCGGAATGGGGAACGGCCGCCTCCTCACCGAAGTGGCCACGTATGCGCAACGACTTAGGGGAAGCGCTTCCTAGTGGCAAGCATGTGGTGGATAGGCGCTCGGGCACTCGCGATGTTCTTGCCGGCTTTTCGGCATCGGCCGAACCATGACCGCAACGAATCCGACACAATGTCGTGCTTTGGGAAACTTCGTCGTTTCCGGCGGTCGCTACCCGCCCTAATATGATGGCGACATCGAAAAGGAGTTCATCTGATGCGTCCACTGTTCAACTACCTCGCGAGCGGCGTTGCCGCACTCGCCGTGGCCGCGACGCCGATCGCCGCTTCCGCACAGGCCGCGCGGAGCAATCCGGCCGCGACGCTTTCGGTCGGCGCGACACGCACCGGCTCCATCCCGGCGAGCGACAGCCAGCTGCGCGGCGGTAATTCGACGTTGATCAACATCGGCATCTTCGCGGCGATCGTGGTCGGCATTCTGGTCGCGACGACCACGGGCGGTGACGACGACGACACGCCCGACAGCCAGTAGGCGCTCATATCGGCCCCGTCGCACGTTCAACTCGGCGGGGCTGGCGTTACATCGTCAGAACGATCTTACCGACATGCGTTCCCGCTTCCATCCGGCGATGGGCGTCGGGAGCCTGCTCCAGAGTGAATGTACGGTCGATCACGGGTTTCAGCCGCCCAGCCTCGACATGCGGCCAGACCGTGCGGGAAAGTTCGTCGGCGACGAGTGACTTGAACGCGACATCGCGTGGGCGAAGCGTCGATCCGGTCAGGGTCAGCCGCCGGCGCATGATCTCGAAAACCGGAACGGTGGCCATCGCGCCGCGCTGGACCGCGATGGAGACGTGACGTCCGTCATCGGCCAGGCACTGCAGGTTGCGGGGCACATAATCGCCCCCGACCATGTCGAGTATCGCCGCCACGCCTCGTCCGCCGGTGATCTGGCGCACCCGCGCGACGAAATCCTCGTCATTATAGTCGATCGCGTGCGTCGCGCCGAGGTCGCGCGCGGCCTGCGCCTTGGCCGGGGACCCCACCGTGACGATGATGTCGATGCCGAACAGCCCGCACAGGGAGATCGCCATCGTCCCGATCCCCGACGTGCCGCCATGGACCAGCACCGTGTCCCCTTCGGTCGCGTAGGCGCGCTCGAACAGGTTCGTCCAGACGGTGAACAGGGTTTCCGGGATCGCCGCCGCCTCGACCATCGATAACGCGGCCGGCACGGGCAGGCATTGTCCCTCGGGCGCGACCGCGTATTCGGCGTAACCGCCACCGGCAAGCAGCGCGCAGACCGGTTGACCAAGCGATACGCCGTCGACCCCTGCCCCGACCGCGACGATTTCTCCCGCCACCTCGAGACCTGGGATGGACGGCGCATCGGCGGGTGGTGGGTAGCCGCCGAGGCGCTGGAGGATGTCGGGCCGGTTGACGCCGGCCGCCGCGACGCGGATCAGAACCTCGTTCTCACCGGGCGCGGGTACCGGACGTTCGACGACGGTCAGCACTTCCGGACCGCCGGGCGCAGCCGGATCGATCGCACGCATGGTCCGCGGGATGGTCATCGATTCTTCCTTGCCCTGTTCGGCATCGCAGCACCGAAGTCGTCGGCTTATTGACAGCGCGGCACACCCGGTCAACGATCCTGATCATGGAGCCGGACGAACCATCCACGCGCGCCAGCGATCTGGTGAAGCGACTCGTGACCCAGGATCTCGATCCGTTGTCCGTCGCCGAACTCCAGGCGAGAATCGTAGCGTTGGAGGCCGAGATCGACCGCGTCCGACGACGGATCGAGCATGCCGAACGGCATCGCGCGAGCGCCGACGCGCTTTTCAGGCGATGACAGGAACGTGGTCATGTCCGGGCGATCCGCCATGACCGCGTCCATCGCGTTTCAAGTGCTTGATGCGGAGGTTGCGGCCTCCGACATAGCGGCAAACGGGCCGTCGCACGTGGCCCGGATGGAGTGATCACATGCCGTCTTTCGCCCCCGCTCTCGAAACCACCCTGCACAAGGCGCTCGAAGCCGCGTCGTCGCGCCGCCACGAATATGCGACGTTGGAGCATCTGCTCCTTGCCCTGGTGGACGACGAGCATGCCTCCAAGGTCATGACGGCGTGCAAGGTCGATCTCGGTGACCTGAAGACCGCGGTCGCGCACTATCTCGATACGGAGCTCGACGCGCTCAAGGTGGAGCAGGCGACCGACCCCTCGCCCACGAGCGGGTTCCAGCGGGTCGTCCAGCGCGCGATCCTGCACGTCCAGTCGTCGGGCCGCGACGAGGTGACGGGCGGCAATGTCCTGGTCGCGCTCTTTTCCGAGCGTGAGTCGTACGCCGTCTATTTCCTCCAGCAGCAGGATATGAGCCGCCTGGATGCGGTCTCCTTTATCTCGCACGGTGTCGGCAAGGGCGGCGCGCAGACCGAGGCGGCGGCCCCCAAGGGCGAGGACGAGAAGCCGTCCAAGCCCGGCGAGAAGGGCAAGGCGGAAAGCGCTCTCAAGCAGTTCACGGTCGACCTGAACGAGAAGGCCAAGGCTGGAAAGGTCGATCCGCTGATCGGACGTGGACCGGAGGTGGATCGCACGATCCAGATCCTGTGCCGACGGTCCAAGAACAATCCTCTCTACGTGGGCGATCCCGGCGTGGGCAAGACGGCCATCGCCGAAGGCCTCGCGCGCAAGATCGTCGAGGGCCAGGTGCCCGAGGTGCTCCTTCCCGCCATAATCTACTCGCTCGACATGGGCGCGCTGCTCGCGGGCACCCGCTATCGCGGCGATTTCGAGGAGCGTTTGAAGTCGGTCGTGTCCGAGCTGGAGAAGTTGCCGCATGCGGTGCTCTTCATCGACGAGATCCACACGGTCATCGGCGCCGGAGCGACCTCGGGCGGGGCGATGGACGCGTCCAACCTCCTGAAGCCTGCGCTGTCGGGAGGCTCGATCCGTTGCATCGGATCAACCACCTACAAGGAGTTCCGCAATCATTTCGAGAAGGACCGCGCGCTCCTGCGCCGGTTCCAGAAGATCGACGTGAACGAGCCGACGATCGAGGACACGATCAAGATCCTGGCCGGGCTGCGATCGGCGTTCGAGGAGCATCATTCGGTCAAGTACACGCCCGACGCGATCAAGTCGGCCGTCGAACTGTCGGCGCGCTACATCAACGACCGCAAACTGCCGGACAAGGCGATCGACGTCATCGACGAGGTCGGCGCGATGCAGATGCTCGTCCCCGAGAACAAGCGCCGCAAGGTCATCACGCCCAAGGAGATCGAGCAGGTCATCGCGACCATGGCGCGGATACCGCCGAAATCGGTGTCGACCGACGATAAGGCCGCGCTCGCCAGCCTCGAGACCGACCTGAAGCGGGTGGTGTTCGGCCAGAACTCGGCGATCGAGAAGCTCGCCTCGGCGATCAAGCTGGCGCGGGCGGGGCTGCGCGAGCCGGAAAAGCCGATCGGCAACTACCTGTTTACCGGCCCGACCGGCGTCGGCAAGACCGAGGTCGCCAAGCAGCTGTCGTCGATCCTGGGCATCCCGCTCCAGCGTTTCGACATGTCCGAATATATGGAGCGCCATTCGGTCAGCCGGCTGATCGGCGCGCCTCCAGGCTATGTCGGGTTCGACCAGGGTGGCCTTCTGACCGATGCGGTCGATCAGAACCCGCATTGCGTGCTCCTGCTCGACGAGATCGAGAAAGCGCATCCCGACCTGTTCAACATCCTCCTCCAGGTGATGGACAACGGGCGGCTCACCGACCAGCATGGCAAGTCGGTCGATTTCAGGAACGTCATCCTGATCATGACGACCAATGCCGGCGCGTCCGACATGGCGCGCGAGACGCTGGGCTTCGGCGTGCTGACCCGCGAGGGCGAGGACGAGCAGGCGGTGCAGAAGATGTTCACGCCCGAGTTCCGCAACCGCCTCGATGCGATCGTGCCCTTCGGCTACCTTCCGCCCGAGGTCGTGGCGCGGGTGGTGGACAAGTTCATCCTCCAGCTGGAGCTGCAGCTAGCGGACCGGTCGGTTCATATCCGTCTGGACGACGCCTCCAAGTCCTGGCTGACCGAGAAGGGCTATGACAAGCTGTACGGCGCACGCCCGATGGGCCGCCTGATCCAGGAGAAGATCAAGCAGCCGTTGGCGGAGGAGTTGCTGTTCGGCAAACTCGTCCATGGTGGCGAGGTCACGGTGAAGATGAAGGACGGCGCGCTGTCGTTCGAGATCGAGCCCGGCGCGCCGAAGAAGTCGAAGAAGAAGGGCGGCAAGACCGAACCCGAACCGGTGATCGAGTAGGTCTTTCGCGCATGGACAAAGGAGAACGGCCGGGGGTTCAACCCGGCCGTTTTTCGTACAACCGTCACTTAAGCGGTCCTGAGAAGTTCGCGAGCCACATCCAGACCTGCTGGATTTAATCAGTCGGGCGGCGGATTGCCGACTGACCGAGATTACTTTGCGGCGACAATCGGCTTTGTGCGGTCGGGACGGACGCGCATCATCGGCCCTCCATTATGGTGAGGAGCCTCTTCCATGCGGATTCAGGATCGCCCGGAGTTTCGTAGCAAGTCGCAGGTCTACATGCTCTCGCCCGACGATCTGGTGGTGACCGCGGTCACCGCGATGAGCGAGCGCAACTTCGGCGCGGTCATCATCGTCGACCCCGATAAGCGCCCCCTCGGCATCGTGACGGAGCGCGATTTCATGCGCAGGCTCCTCAACAATTCGCTCGATCCCCGCACGACGCGCCTGGGCGAAATCATGACCACCGACCTGAAGCTGGCCAAGGGCGATGACGACCTGCTCGGCTGGTTGCAGCAGATGTCCAACGAACGGTTCCGCCATCTGCCCGTGGTCGACGATGACGGTCGGGTCATCAGCATGATGAGCCAGGGGGACTTCGTGAGCTACACCTGGCCTCAGCTTCTCAATCGGCTGACCGAGCATGCGCGGGCGTCGTTCGACATCAACCCATCGATCTTCGCCGCGATCGGCGCGGGTATCTTGCTCGTCCTGATCGTCATCGCGGCGATCATAGCGCTCAACTGAGACACCGCCCGCATCCTTGACCCCCCGCGCGGGCCTGCTCCATAGCGGGGCATGGACACACCCTTGGAAGACCTCTCGTTCGAGGACGCGCTCAAGGAATTGGAGCACATCGTCGGTCGGCTGGAGAGCGGTGACGCATCGCTCGACGAGTCGATCGGCCTGTATGAACGCGGGGACCGGCTTCGCGTCAAATGCGTCGAGCGCCTCGATGCGGCGCAGGCGCGCATCGAGGCGATCCGCCTGGACGCCGAGGGCCGGCCCGCCGGAACCCGCCCCTTCACCGCGGCGTGACTTGGTGAACGTCCGCTCGCTATCGCAGGCGTTGTCCGAAACCGGCGACGTGATCGACCGGAGCTTCGGGGCACTTCTCGCCGTACCCGATGATGCGCGCGCGCCGCTTTACGAGGCGATGCGACACGCGGCGATAGGCGGCGGCAAACGGCTTCGCCCGCTCCTGGTCCTCGCGACCGCCGACCTCCTCAACGTCGACCGGCAGGCCGCAGTGCGCGTCGCCACGGCTGTCGAGGCGATTCATGTCTATTCGCTGATCCATGACGACCTGCCGGCGATGGACGACGACGACGTGCGTCGTGGCAAGCCCACGGTGCACCGGGTATATGGCGAGGCGACCGCGATCCTCGCAGGCGACTGCCTTCACGCGCTGGCTTTCGAATGGCTCGCCCATCCCGACACGCATCCCGATCCGTTCGTCCGCGCGGAGCTGGTGCTCGACCTCGCCCGCGCCGCCGGTCCCTCGGGCATGGCGGGAGGGCAGGCGATGGATCTGGCCGCCGAGGAGGCGAGCTTCGACCTCCAGACCGTCACGCGTCTCCAGCAGATGAAGACCGGAGCGCTGATCTCCGCGAGCGTTGAAGCGGGCGCGATCGTCGGCCGCGTTCCACACGAGGGTCGGCGCGGTCTGCGCGGCTATGCGCACGATCTGGGCCTCGCCTTTCAGATCGTCGACGACCTGCTCGACGCGGACGGGGACGAGACAAAGGTCGGCAAGAAGCTCCGCAAGGACGGCGACGCGGGCAAGGAGACGTTCCTGTCGCTTCTCGGCCCCGATCGCGCCCGCGCGCAATCGGTCATGCTCGTCGACCAGGCGATCCGACATCTTCATGCCTATGGCGCGGAGGCCGACCTGCTCCGTGACCTCGCCCGCTTCGTGCTGGAGCGCGACCGGTGAGCGCGAACGGCCTCGGGGAGCGTGTCGGCGTCTATCCCGGCACGTTCGACCCGATCACGCTTGGTCATGTCGACATCATCCGGCGCGGCGCGCGCCTCGTCGATCGCCTGGTCGTCGGTGTGACCACCAACGCGTCCAAGTCGCCCATGTTCTCCGTCGACGAACGTCTCGCGATGGTCCGCGACGAGGTCACGCGGATCGAAGGCGCGATCGAGGTGGTCCCCTTCGATGCGCTCCTGATGCGCTTCGCCGAGGAGCAGGGAGCGCGTGTGATCGTCCGCGGGCTGCGCGCGGTCGCGGATTTCGAGTATGAATATCAAATGGCGGGCATGAACCAGCAGATCGCGCGCCATATCGAAACGGTGTTTCTGATGGCGGACGTCGCGCTCCAGCCGATCGCATCCAAGCTGGTCAAGGAAATCGCCCTATATGGTGGCGAGATCGCGCCGTTCGTCACGCCTGCCGTGCGCGGCGCCATGCTCGCGAAGGTCGAGTCGGTCCGGCTTGTTCAGATTGGCGACACGCGCGATCCGGTCTAAGCCGCCTCCGTCACCTCCAACGCCAGGACTCGTTGTATGCGTTTTTTCGCCCGCGTCGTAGCCGCGTTCGCCTGCCTGTTCGCGCCTCCCCTGGCCGCTCAGGTCGTCGCGCCCGCGGTCCGGCCAGCGCCACCGCTGCCGACCGACAAAACCAATATCTGGGTTCTCGACCTGTCGACGGGTGGGCGCGTTACCGTCCTCCTACGCCCGGATGTCGCACCCAAGATGGTGGAACGCGTGAAGACGCTTACTCGCCAGCGATTCTATGACGGGCTGCCGTTCCACCGCGTTATCGACGGGTTCATGGCGCAGGGCGGCGATCCCAAGGGCGACGGTACCGGCGGCTCGACGCTACCGGACGTGGAGGCGGAGTTCAACTATCTGCCGCATGTGCGCGGCGCGGTGTCGGCCGCGCGCAGTCAGGAAAAGAACAGCGCGAACAGCCAGTTCTTTATCGTGTTTCAGCCACGGCTTCAGCTCGACAAGGATTATACGGTGTTCGGCCGGGTGATGGACGGGATGCAGCATGTCGACGCGATCGAACGGGGAGAGCCGCCCGCCGCGCCATCGCGTATCATCCGCGCGTACATCGCCAGCGACAACCCGCCCGCCTATCAGCCGCTGGCCCCGGTCGCGCCCGCCGTCGGCCTCGGCGCGCCGGTGACGTTGCCGGGCACGGCGCCTG
>VYKR01000183.1_pt1 | contig 12368 bp, 15 predicted proteins | sample 5109561 | NCBI WGS metagenome assembly VYKR01 (sample SAMN12291799, study PRJNA351875) | freshwater metagenome | isolation source: freshwater lake | place: USA: Michigan, Ford Lake | collected 2015-08-15
CTATCATTTACAAATTATTGGTGAAGCAGCTAGAGCAACTTCTCAAGAATTTAAAGCAAGATATCCCGAAGTTCCTTGGCGAGATGCCAGCGATCTAAGAAACTTAACTATTCACGAATACTTTTGTATTAATCTAGAGATTATTTGGGATATTGTTGAAAATGATATTCCTCCTCTAAAAGGACAAATCGAAGCTATTTTACAGGAATTTATTTGACGAAACCCAACCCAATTACTTAAATGTCGGGTTTCACTATCGTTTAACCCCACCTACTTTATTCTTCGATTTACTTGATAAGTAGTCGTGCAAAATTAATTTCCTAGTGAAGATAGGCAAGAGGCAAGAGGCAAGAGGCAAGAGCGGGGTTAGATATGTGTAATTAATTTTGCTTAGGTACTTAGCTACCAGCAAAATCTGAAACCCTTGGTAGGGACAATTCATGAATTGTCCCTACATTTTCGGAGTAAAATTTATTAATTATACCTACATTTTCGGAGTATAATTCATGAATTGTTCCTACATTTTCGGAGTATAATTCATGAATTGTTCCTACATTTTCGGAGTATAATTCATGAATTGTTCCTACATTTTCAGAGTAAAATTTATTAATTATACCTACATTTTCGGAGTATAATTTATGAATTATACCTACATTTTCGGAGTATAATTTATGAATTGTTCCTACATTTTCGGAGTATAATTCATGAATTGTTCCTACGTTTTTTTCGGAGATGTCTAATGATGACACAGCTAGTCTCTCTGCTATAGTACAAAAGTCGTTTAGCATGATACGCTATGTAACCTTATTGCGATCGCTTTGAACTTTTCCTATTCCCTTTGAGTCGCTTGTCTAACCTGTTCGATCTCTAATTCTAAAGCTTGTGCTATCTGTTCAAAGTTTAATCCTAATGCCAATAAACGAGGAATAGAGGCTAATTTTGCCGCTAATTTACCTTCCTCTAAAGCTTCCTGATAAACTTTAGTTTGTTTTAAATCGCTTAAACTAAACATCGCTTCTATCTCCTTTCTACTGACTTGGGGTAGCTTATAAACCAAGATTGTCTCTATCAATTCTAAAAGTTCTTGCTGTTGTTTGACCTTAGGTAATTCTTGTCTAATCCGTGGAATTAATTGTTTTCCCTGCTCGATCGCTCTTGCGGTGGGTGCTATAATTAACTGTAACATCGATATTCCCTGGGATTCCACTTCCCTAATTTTCAGGGAAAAAGTCCCGGAATTTTACCCCCTGAACACTGCAAGGACTGGCACTTTTTGCTTTTAAAAAAGCCTTTAGATTTATTCAGCAAACCTTAATTAATTAGTCCTTGAGCATTGCGATACATTGGGCTAAAGAAGCGTTAGTTTTCAACGCTTGCGGGTTAATATGGGTGGCAGCGGCTCGATAACCTTGTTCTAAGAGAGCCGCAATTAAATCTTCCCTTTTGGGTAAATCTAATTTACCCCTTCTACCAATTTCACGAAAGCTATAAAAATAGGGAGGAAAATCGTTTTCTTCCCTCATTATTTCTAACAATTTAACTACCTTTTTCCACTGCCATTGAGCGGCTAAATCTGCCATCTTTTCTAGATAAAAGCGATCATGTAAACTGCCTAACCACAAGGGTCCAGTTAAGGTTAAAGGTTGCCCGTCCCCAGAACAAACTATCTTGCCTAACTTCGGCCAAGGCACTGATTGATATTCCCCGCAGCTATGACAATAACCGAGAAAACCGTAGTTATGACTATTTAATTGTCTATTAGCTGTTAACCGCACCATCACCCGATAACTTTGACCAAAAAAGAAGGAAAAAACCGGCGTAATTCCTAAACCTAACCGGGCCGATTCTAATTGCAAACCAGCGATAATTAATCTTAATCCCTGTTCGTGGGCAGCCGGATGATTGCGAGCAGAGGCTCCATAATCAGCTAAACTATTTTCTAGATTATGACCCGTCAGCGTCCGTCCATCGGTATTAGTTAGATAAATTAAACCACCGATTTTAGTGGCTAAAGGAATAGCACTAAACAGAGATGCAGGAGAACCAAAAGCATCAATATCAACTAGATCATAATGGTCTTTTTCAAGATAACATTCTAGGAGAACTTCTTGAGCAGATTTATAGGTTATTTTCCCTTTTTTATGTTGTAATAAACTCTCTAAGTTAGCGTCTAAAGTTGGCTTAATTTCTGGATTACCATCATTAACCCACAGCCAATCTGCACCACTTTCTAACCAATACCTGAGCGCTCGCACACCAGAGCCGCTCATTACTTCTAAAACGCGCAAACTGCCCCGCTCTTTTTGGGCAATTGCCGCCCCTAAAACTCCTAAATCTCGGACGATTTTACTCTCCGGTCGATAAAAAGTATTGTTGATATTAAATATCGCTTTTTCTTCCTGCATCGCTCATCTCATAATTAAGTAGGTAGGCACAATTATTTGTAGGATGGGTTAGCGGTAGCGTAACATGAGCGGGCGTTGGGTTTCATGCTTCAACCCAACCTACGTTCATTTTATATTTAATTCCACCCACCTACTTAGCACTCGATCTCTTCTTTTGTCTTTCCATGATTAACTAGGATCGAAAAGGGTCAACCACTGCCAAAACCAATCAGACATCAAGATAGAAGATAAATCTAAAGAAAGTGTAAAATTATCAGAAATTACTGATTTTTTTTAGTATTCTGGCCCTGGAAGGCTGATAGTTTCCCCATGAGAACGGCAAATTGAAGATAAAAAAATAACTATTTTTTAATATCTTATAACAGTTTCATCCGGTCTGATGGGAGATAACCTAAAAGCAAAATCATTCAACCTTGATATAGAGATGAAAAAGTATCTAGCAGAGTTCATCGGGACGTTTTGGCTCGTTCTCGGCGGTTGTGGTAGTGCCGTTTTAGCGGCAGTATTTGTGGGTAAAGCCAAGAGTGTCGTAGATGGTGCTGATTTTAATATCCATCTGGGGATTTCTTTTGTGGGTGTCTCCCTCGCTTTTGGTTTAACGGTTCTTACCCTTGCCTACGCTTTCGGGCATATTTCGGGGGGACATTTTAATCCCGCCGTTTCCTTCGGTCTCTGGGCAGGTAAACGCTTCCCCGGCTCGGAACTACTTCCCTACATCATCGCTCAAGTTTTAGGGGCGATTTTAGCGGCGGTAATTATCTACATTATTGCCAGTGGTCAACCTAGTTTCGCTCTGGGAGGCAGTAACCCTCTGGCCACCAATGGTTACGGAGAACATTCTCCCGGTGGTTACAGTTTATTCGCCGCTTTGGTCACGGAAGTGGTCTTGACCTTCATGTTCTTAATTATCATTTTAGGCTCTACCGATCGACGCGCTCCGGCGGGTTTTGCTCCCATCGCTATTGGTTTAGGATTGACCTTAATTCACTTAATTAGCATTCCCGTGACCAATACCTCCGTTAACCCCGCTCGTAGTACCGGTGTTGCTCTTTTATGCGGTAATATGGCTCTCGTTGGTCAATTATGGTTATTCTGGATTGCTCCCATTGTTGGGGCCTTGGCTGCGGGTTTCCTCTACAATAGTTTCTTTGAAGAAACATTAGAAGAAAGACAAGTTAGAGAAGATGTGGAAAGTTACCGCTAAAGTTTGATTGCTTCAAGAGTCAAGTGCTGATAGCGATTCCTGTGGGGTCGCTATTTTTTTCGTCCCCACTGACAAAATTGAGCAGCGCTCGTCGTCCCTGCTCGCCTCGATCGAGTAAAGTAATCTCTAGATAATTTTCCGGCAAAAAAGTTAAACGTTCTGACCATTCGATCGCCACTATCCCTAAATCCACCTCGATTCCCTGCCAATAATTTTCTAGGTACAGCGCCTCGATATCTTGACCCTGCAAACGGTACAAATCCAAATGATACAAAGGAAGGCGGCCTTCGCTATACTCGTTAACGAGGGTGAAGGTAGGACTAGCTATAGGCTCTTGAATGCCCAATCCTAAGCCAATTCCCTGTACTAAGGTGGTTTTTCCCGCTCCCAAATCACCTTTTAATAAAATTACACTGCCAGAGGCCAGGGTTTGCCCCAGTTTTTCCCCTAAATTGACAGTAGCTTCTCGATCAGGCAAGTCGATAATCATTTTTTCCGCTAAGTAGGTGGGTGGAATTAAATATAAGATGAACGTAGGTTGGGTTGAAGCATGAAACCCAACGCCCGCATGGTTTACGCTACCGCTAACCCATCCTACAAATAATTGTGCCTCCCTACTTAGGAGGCCAATTAACCACTGATTTTAATATAGCGATCAGAGCAGCTTTCTGACCTCCTTGGCTCTGGGGGGCTAAATCTGGTCTTTATGATCGAGAAAAATAGAAGCAGTCAAACTAATCTCTTATCTTTTAGTCTTGCCTTTGGTCAAATGGTCGCTATCAGGACAGAGATAAGCGATCGGCGAAACCTTCTGGTAGATTAGACTAAATGGGAGTTGGTTAACTGCTTTTATAAAATTGATGGTTCCCTAACCATCAGCATTGTCTAGGGTCGAAGGCAATAAAACAACCGAAGTTTAGGACTTTAAGCCAGAAGTTAAGAAAAAAAGTGAAATTATTATTTTTGAGTAATGGCCACGGTGAAGATGAGATCGCGATCCGGATTATTAAAAGACTGCAATCATCTCCCCTCTGTCCGGATATTACTGCTTTACCCCTAGTGGGTAACGGTTATGCTTATAATCGTCTGGGGATTCCCCTTCTTGATCGAGGTCAAAAAATGCCCTCTGGGGGTTTTATCACTAGCGATCCCAAACAATTATGGCGAGATCTACGAGAGGGATTATTAGGATTAACCTCTCGTCAATACCGTCTGGTCAAAAATTGGGGCCAAGAAGGGGGAAAAATTGTTGCGGTGGGAGATATCTTACCCCTTGCCCTTGCTTGGTTGAGCGAGACAGATTATGCTTTTGTGGGAACGGCTAAATCAGAATACTATCTCCGGGATGAGCAGGGATGGTTAGATAGTAGCTCGATGATCGATCGCCTCTGGGGTTCCTACTATTATCCCTGGGAACGCTGGTTAATGGCTCATCCTCGCTGTCGGGGGGTTTTTCCCCGGGATAGTTTAACTAGCAAAATTTTACAACAGTGGTCAATTGCCGTTGTCGATGGGGGTAATCCGATGATGGATGACCTTTTACCCTCGATAACGGGCGATTTCCCCCAAGATTGCCTAACTATTCTGCTGCTACCCGGTTCGCGCTTTCCCGAATCTCTCCACAATTGGCAGCAAATTCTCGCAGCTGTGGCCGCCATGATCGGCCGTTTTCCCGCTTACAAGCTGGAATTTTTGGCGGCGATCGCTCCTGCTCTCCCCCTAGAATCTTTTACGGCTGCTTTAATTTCCCGGGGTTGGCGAGAACATAGCACAAATAAGTTTATTTGTCAAGAGGTATTTATAACTATTTCTCAAAGGGATTACGCTGAATATTTAGGCCGTTGCCATCTAGCGATCGCCATGGCGGGAACTGCCACGGAACAGTTCGTTGGTTTGGGTAAACCGGCGATCACAATTGCGGGATCTGGACCACAGTTTACTCCCCATTTTGCCACACTGCAACAGCGTTTATTAGGCTGTTCAATTCTCTTAGGCGATAGTGCCGAGTCAGTGGCAGACAAGTTAGAATATTTATTACAAAATCCCCCAAAGTGGCAAGAAATCGCCGTTAATGGTCGTCAGAGAATGGGATCGGCCGGGGCCTCCGATCGCATTGCCCAATGGTTACTAGACAATTTTTGCCCTTAAATGAAAGTATCGGTCTGATTTTCGCCCCTAGTGGGCCAATCAAAAACAGTTTCTAGGGCGATTTTTTGGGCGCTTGCTTGTTGTCCATAGCTGAAAAGATGGGGAATTTCTCCGCTTTGTTGACGAAACCACTGGAAAACGTAGGGACTACCATAAATAATCAATGCTTGAATCTGTCCGGTTTTCAGCAAAGCTTGATAGATAGCTTTCGTTTCCTCCCCTAATCCGGCACTACCCCGAAAAGGATTGCCACGGATAAATACTTGTAGGAGAGTCGTTTCTGGGGAGACAAGGGACTGATTAAAGGTGCTACGGTCGATTATTTGGGTTTGATAACCCCATTGTCGGGGAATTGTCACCGCCGGACAAGAGCGATCGAGAAAGTCACAGTTGAGTAAATCATCGATAATGATTAAATTGCGGCCTTGAGTGGCTTTAATGGGTAAATTACCGCTAACTGTTTGGGAATCTTTTAAAATATCGCTGACAATCTCTAGAGCTTGCGGTGCCGCTAAACTGCTTAAGGATTCTAAGGATGGCTGTCTTTGCCCTAATTTCTCTTTTGCTCGTTGAATACGCTGCCAAGAATCATTAATTCTGGCTTCGCTAATTGTACCCGCTTGCACGGCACTATACACCGCTTCGATCGCTTCGATCGGATCGGGAGGCATTAACAGTATATCAGCCCCCGCCTGTACCGCCCTCACTGCTATGGCGGCAGCACTGGCAATTTTGGTCACTCCTCCCATAATCAGGGCATCAGTGACAATTAAACCCTGAAAACCGAGATTTTGGCGCAGTTTTTCCCCGAGAATTTTCGAGGAAAGAGTGGCGGGAAATTCGGCATCCCAAGCGGGAATTAACAGATGGCCTGACATAATACTATCAACCCCTGACTCGATCGCCGCTTGAAAGGGTGGCAATTCGATCGCTTCTAGGCGATCATGATCGTGGTTGATGATGGGAAGATCGAGATGGGAGTCATTGCTGGTGTCACCGTGGCCGGGAAAATGTTTGGCCGTGGTCAAAACTGGATAGGAATTCGCCCCTAAAATAAAAGCTTGAGCTAGATTAGCGACGATTTCAGGAGTTTCAGCGAAGGAACGAATATTGATAACCGGATTGTCGGGATTATTGTTCACATCGACAATTGGGGCTAAAATCCAGTTAATCCCGATCGCTAGAGCCTCCTTAGCGGTAATTGCTCCCATTTCCATAGCATATTCTGTGGCTTTTGTCAAGCTTTTTTCAGCTATTTTTCCTAAAGCCATCGGGGGGGGAAACCAAGTAGCGCCGGAAAACCTTTGGCCGACTCCCTCCTCGATATCGGCAGCAATGAGCAGAGGATTATCCCCGGACCAACTTTGTAATTGTTGGCTACGGAGAGCGATTTCGGCCGCGCTGCCTCCTAAGAGAATCACCCCACCGAGGTGGAGGGTTTCTAACCAATGTTTTAGGGTAGCGTTGACGGGTTCCCAAGCAGGATAGCGGATTTGTTGGTCAAAGAGATAGCCGGAAGCGCGGACTACTATCATCTGACCAATACGTTCTTTTAGGGATAAAATGCGATCGCTCACTATTCAGTTATCAGTTATCAGTTATCAGTTATCAGGAGACAGGAGACAGGAGACAGGAGATTATTTTTATTTATTCTCCCCATACCCCAATTCATAATTCATAATTCATAATTCCCCCACTTCCCCCCGCAACGCGCACGAAGTGGTCACCCCACACCCCACTTCCCCATCACCCTCTTTCAAGTCAGGAGACTCCGAGACAGGAGACAGGGAGAAAAAAGACGGCTAATAGTTCTATTCTTCTTCGGAATCGTCATCTTCTGGGGGTCGATCGGTTTTAATATGATCAAGAAGGTGTAACATTCGATCGCCGCGTTCAAGGGAAGAATCTTCTAGGAAGACCACTTCGGGGGTACGTCTGAGACGGATGCGTTGACCGAGTTCACGCCGGACGAATCCCGCAGCAGCTTTTAAACCGGCCATAGTTTCGGCCTTTGCATCTTTGTTGCCGTAGATAGACACAAAAATCCTAGCGTGTTGCAGGTCGTGGGAGAGATCTACATCGGTAACGCTAACCATACCGGCACCGACCCGATCATCTTTAATTTCCATTAATAACATTTGGCTGACCTCGCGCTTAATTAGCGAGGACACGCGAGATACTCGACGGTCGTTAGCCATAATTTTCGTCCCCTAAAAACAGCGAAACCCTTACCATTGTATCAAGCTAATCCGAGCATGGCTTTGAGGGTGAAATAAAGAAAGGCGAAAGTTCCCCCCAGAAAACCCACAAGTGCGATCGCTGTGAGGGGATTTTTTAATAAAGGGGCCAACCAGCCAAAAAAGGCGAAGAAAATCCCTAAACTAAAGCTAATCAGATAGCGGGGGTAACGGCTCACGTTATCAAAAAAGTCGCCCATAAATTTTATTTATTATCTTTGTCCGTAAGTAATTATAGCAGTAAGCTTCGATGCTGCCACGCCGCCCGATTAATGGGACTTAACAGAATCTCGAGACTTTTGTACTATTTAGTCGTATAACTATCTGGCTGGAGAGAAATATGGAATCACTCTACTCTAGATAAGTAGCTGGTTATAATTAAATTAAAAATGGATTTTAGGTTCGATCCCCCCTTAGTCCCCCCTTGATAAGGGGGGTGCCGATCCCCCCTTAGTCCCCCCTTGATAAGGGGGGACTAAGGGGGGGGGATCCCCCTTGATAAGGGGGGCATCTGATAACTTTTAACGCCTACCTACTTACAGTTAAGGGTACAGCTACTTTCAAGATCGTGACGGGCATCGATCGATCCCTGAATTTGGGCTAACCAAAAGAGGATAATTAATAGCCGGTTGACAGCGATCGAATAGGGATTTTTAAAACTTAGCTCCAAACTAACTTTTGGATGGGTGCAAGGTTGGCATTGATAGCTTGATTCAGCAACGACTAAGAATAACCACCCTAGGTCAAGCCTAACATTGGAATCGGCGATCAATGATGAACGTACGAGCGTTGACCCGCATCTTCATCAAGGTAGAGACGGATTTGACTCATTACAATTCACCGGCTCGATATCGGGATTCCCAGTCTTCACAATCGGCTCGGTAAGCATCGATATCGGCCTCTATCTGTTCTTTATTCGCGTGATAATACGCTAGAGCGCTATAAATTTGAGCCAGATTTAACTGAGGATACTCCCTAGCGATCGCTTCGGCACTCATTCCCATTTTATGATCCATGACTAAACTTTGAATCGTGATTCTAGTTCCCGCGATCCGGGGACGAGCATTACAAATATCCGGACTAGCCACAATAAATTCGCTAATATCAATGCCTGTAGCCATATTTTCGCCTAAAGAAGTCCCTTTTATTGTAGCTCGATCGATACATCCGAACAACAAAAAAGCCCCCCTTTCGAGGATGCTCTTTTATCTAATGATTGAGATGCTAACTGATTGAAATGCCAAAAATAGGTAATTTATGTACTTTCCCATCAAAGTTAGGTTATATTATGACCGTTTCTTAATTAAAAAACCCACCAAAGAAAACAGTCCTAACCCTAATATAGAACTAGGCTCCGGTACAGATGGATTATTTTGCGGATTTAAACGAGCAATCCAAGGTTCAGTATTACCACTGGGGTTAAGTCCAGTACCCACAATTGTTAACCCATCAGCAGAAATGCCAGTCGCCTCTGTTAAAGTCCAACCCGTTAAATTTAAACCATAATCATTGGTTAAAATCTCTCTTAAGCTCCGCATCCCTTGTGTGGAATTCCAGATGAATGTCTCTTGACCATTAGCACTATTGCTATTACCAACCACAACAGATCCATCTGCTGATACTCCTGAAGCAGTGCTATAGAAACCACCTCCAGATAAATCTCCTAGTCCGACCATCCCCCCTCCTTGTGTCCAACGGAATGCTTCAGGACCATTAGCACTATTGCCCCGACCAACAACAACAGACCCATCTGCCGATACTCCCAAAGCATCGCTAGATAGATAACCAAACCCATTATCTAAGTCCCCTAGTCCCACCATTCCCGTTGCTTGTGTCCAACGGAATGCCTCCTGGCCACCAGCACTATTGCTATAACCAACAACAACAGACCCATCCCCTGATACTCCCATTGCATTGCTCTGGAAAGCACCCCCCGATAAGTCCCCTAGTCCAACCATCCCCGTTGCTTCTGTCCAACGGAATGCCTCTTGACCATTAGCACTATTGCTATTACCAACCACAACAGATCCATCTGCTGATACTCCCATTGCATTGCTATTGACAACGCTGCCAGGTAAGTCCCCTAGTCCTACCATCCCCGTTGCTTCTGTCCAACGGAATGCCTCTTGACCATTATTGCTGGTATTCGGGCTGTAACCAACGACAACAGACCCATCTCCTGATACTCCTAAAGCATAGCTATATAAACCAACCCCAGAATGTAAATACCCCAGTCCTACCATTCCCGTTGCTTGTGTCCAACGGAATGCCTCCAGACCATTATTGCTGGTATTCGGGCTGTAACCGACAACAACAGACCCATCTGCTGATACTCCCTTGGCATGGCTATTACTTGAATTAATAGCATTTAAGGACCCTAACCCCTGAAAAGAGGCGGCTTGTGCGGGGAAAGTTACCCCGATCGCACCCAATCCGATCCCTAAGCTGATACAATTAGCTAGTATCTTGTTCATAACCTGATAAAAATCCAAAAAACTGAGTGATTCTTACAATCTAGATGTTCACTTTGGTTTTGTCTGTGGGAATTTGTGGCCATTTTGGATTTTCTGATATAATAATTTTCGTGGGATAAAGTGGGATTTAGTGACAAAAAGGAGGGCAAGGCTCATGAAAAAGGCTAAATTTTCGTTAATAAAGCAAGAGAACAGGCAAAAGTTTTCGCTTGTTTTTCCAACTTTAACAATATCTAATGTGAAGGACAAATTACTAAATTAAGAGGTTAATCAGTAAAAAAAAGGCAAAAAATGGAAGAATTATTAGAGTTAAAAAATCTATTACTAGCTGGCAATGTTCCCGACGCCTTAATCTTGGTAGAGGAAATGACAGAAATGAGCAAAGATGATAAGCTCAATAAGATTTTTAGCTTTAGTATTATTGTCTTATTACATCTGATTAAACAGCAAGCAGAAAAACGCAGTACCCGCTCATGGGAAACCTCTATTTCTAATTCTGTTCGACAGATTCAACGCATTAATCAACGACGTAAAACTGGAGGAAATTATCTAACAATAGAAGAATTAAAAGAAACCTTAGATGATGCTTATTCTTCGGCTTTAAGACAAGGGGCATTAGAAGCTTTTGAAGGTATATATAAACCAGAAGAGATTGAGGCTATGGTTGATAAAAATAAAATTATTAATCAAGCATTGGAATTGATATTAATCGATTAATTAACAGGTGACAGTCGGAAACAAATCAGGAGGTTTAAATGTCAGGAAAAGCGAAACCCAACACCCAACACCTAAATCCGTCTGAATCGGCGCTCTCCTCCTCTCATTGCTTTTTGTTGGGTTTCCTTGGGTCTATAGTTGGGTTTCCTTACGTCAACCCAACCTACTTTAGTTTCCTTGAGTCAATCCAACCGACGGTAGCAGAAGTCAAAATTATTCGTTATGTTGCTTAAAGATTAGCAGCCTATTTAAAAACCTTAACAGAGGAAAATTAATGATTAACTTAGAACAAATTCAACAAGATATTAACCAATTACCTGAAGAAGCACAAAACTTACTGATTGATTTTATTGAGTTATTAAAAAAACGCTATTCTTTGGCAAAAAAGCCAGAGATTGCAGCAAAAATAAACCCTCAAGCTCAAAGTACCCTAGACATTTTAAAAGAATCTGGATTAATCGGTTGTATTAGTGCAGAATCCGACCTTTCTACTAATTATAAATCCGTTCTCAAAGAAGGATTAAAAGCTAAATATGATCATCGTTGATACTGGGTTCTGGGTGGCTTTATTTAACAATAAAGATCAATATCATCTAATAGCACAGCAAACCTTAGCACAGTATTCTTCTCAACCCCTAATTACAACTTGGTGTGTTTTAACAGAAAGTTGTCATCTTCTTTTACAACGTTCTCCAAATCTCTATACAGGAGTTGAAAAACAAATAAAATTAATGAACGTATTTGAGAGACATCCCCAAAAATTTCTATTATTTCACCTTGAAAATACTCATCTAGAAAGAATTCAAGACCTTATGAAACAATATCAAAGTCTGCCAATGGACTTAGCCGATGCCTCCCTAGTTATCTTAGCAGAACAGTTAGGAAATGGACTTATCTTATCAATTGATAATCGAGATTTTAATACCTATCGCTGGAAAAATAAAAAACCCTTTATTAATCTTTTCTCAAATTTCTAGTTAATCAGTAGTCCGTAGAGTGTAGGGTGCGTTAGGCGGCTATCAATTTAGTCAAAAAAACAAAATTAATAATTCGCCGTAACGCACCACCGCTATTATTAAATTGGTGCGTTACGCTATTGAAGAGCGCACCCTACGAGTCCGTAGAGTGTAGGGTGCGTTAGGCGGCTATCAATTTAGTCAAAAAACCAAAATTAATAATTCGC
>VYKR01000186.1_pt1 | contig 12277 bp, 12 predicted proteins | sample 5109561 | NCBI WGS metagenome assembly VYKR01 (sample SAMN12291799, study PRJNA351875) | freshwater metagenome | isolation source: freshwater lake | place: USA: Michigan, Ford Lake | collected 2015-08-15
TTTTCAAGTAAAAAATGTACCCAGTAGCCTCTTTTCAATTTTTTCTTAGAAGCGACCTGCAGTAAGGGTTTTGTTAATTTTTTAGTATTTATGTATGGGGGAAGTCCAGATATATTTGCTGGGAAACTGTAATCCGCTACTCCCTCCAAAGTTATTTGTGATGTATGTAGATGGAGAGCCGAAATAACCTTTTGCATCTACTTCAGGAGAAGCTCCATAAGCATTGGTTTTCCCATTGAGATAATTAATTGTCAGAGTATTCCCTGCGGTAAAATCTAACCCAGAACTGCTATTGATTATACTTGGAGCTATGTGATCGCTCACCCCATATTTATAAGCTGTATTCAGAGTCGTATTATTCCAAAGCCAAGGACCAGCTTTGCTGTTAACGGTTACCGGAATTGTAATACTGGCCGCTTGTACTCCACTGGCGATGGAGATACTGATAAGTATCCCCCCCCCGATGGAGTTTTTGATAAGTTTTGCTAATGTCACAAATAAATGCCGCCTAAAAAGTGTTGTTGAGCTTGCAATTACGCCGTAGCCTACCAAAAATGACAGGCGTTGTCAAGTGTGAAGATAATCGCGCATCAGAGCAGACTTGACAACGCTTTAAGAGCAAAGCTTTCGTTGTGTCGCAATTCATTCTTCATATTCTGATCTGACAACGCCAAAATTTAGGCACTTTTTCCCTGAAAATTAGGTAATTGACCCCCTGAAAAACCCCACACCCCACACCCTGCCCCCAGGAAAAGCTTTTTGCCGCCAACCTTAAATAAGTGATAGAACAGTTGTTCGACCATTAAGATTTTGTGATAATACCGGGTAAGTGTGATCTAAAGTACAGCTTTTTTGGGAAAGTTTCTCCATCGGTGCTGCCTTGGGTCGCCAATATGATAGAATGCCAGTAAATTGATACAAAACTTTACTTCAAGGTGAATCTATGCCGTTTACGATCGAATCAGCGCGGAGCATTTTCCCCAACACGCTATCAGCGGATGTGGTTCCTGCCACGATTGCGCGTTTCAATCAGCTGAATACCGAAGATCAACTAGCCTTGATTTGGTTTGCCTACCTAGAAATGGGCAAAACCATCACCGTTGCCGCCCCCGGCGCTGCTAGTATGGTGTTTGCCGAAAAAACCATGAATGAAATTCGGCAGATGTCACCCTTGCAACAATCCCAGGTGATGTGCGACTTAGCCAACCATGCTGACACCCCGGTTTGTCGCACCTACAGCACTTGGTCTGCTAATATCAAACTGGGATTCTGGTATCAATTAGGACAATGGATGGAAAATGGCAGTGTTGCCCCAATTCCCAAGGGTTATGAACTATCTGCTAATGCCAGCGCCGTTTTAGACGGGATTAAAAAATTAGAGTCGGGACAACAAATCACCGTTCTGCGGAATTGTGTGGTGGATATGGGCTACGATCCCAAGAAACTGGGCGATTATAACCGTATTTCCGAACCCGTGGTTCCTCCCCAAAATATTGCCGAACGGACCAAAGTTAGCATTGAAGGCGTTACCAATGCCACCGTCCTCAACTACATGGACAACCTCAACGCTAACGACTTTGATGTATTAATTGAATTATTCACCCCTGACGGCGCTCTGCAACCACCTTTCCAACGTCCCGTCGTCGGTAAAGAGGCAGTATATCGCTTTTTCCGGGAAGAATGCCAAAATTTGAAATTAATCCCCGAACGCGGTGTGGTGGAACCCGCCGATGACGGTTTTACTCAGATTAAAGTGACGGGAAAAGTACAAACTCCTTGGTTTGGTGCAGGTGTGGGTATGAATATGGCATGGCGCTTCCTCCTAACTCCTGATAATAAAATTTTCTTCGTAGCGATCGACTTATTAGCTTCTCCGAAAGAATTATTAAACTTTGCCCGTGGCTAAATAGCTACTGAGAGAAATCATTAAAAATTCTGATGAAACTTATTAGAGTTCCTTGTCAAGTGAACTCTTTTTTTTATACAATTAAAAGGCTGACTTAAAAAAATTGGTAAATACACCGGTTTCTTCTCCGATCTAGGTAAGAATAACTAAACAATCATTCTTACAGATGTGGGCGAAAAGAGTCGAGGTAGTTCAAAAACCCAAAATTATCATCCCTAAAACTAAAATCATGCCTATGAGTGAAATAATTTGGTCAGATACCGAACAAGAAATTGCTCAAACTGCTTTCCAAAAAGCCTATCAGCGCGAAACTAGCACTTTAATAGAACATATTAAAGAACAGTCTGGTCAGATCACGGTTTTAGATGATATCTGGCAAATGCACGATTATCTAAGCGCCCGACGACATCAGATTGATGGTAAATATGACTATCGCTATACTTCCCTAATTTTTGTCTTTGCTCAACTATTAAAGGAAGGATGGTTAAAGCTAGAAGATCTCAACGGTTTGGAAAAAGATAAACTAGCGAAAATCGCTGCCCTCTCGCGAATGTAAATTAATGATTAGCATTAAGCTATCAGCTTTCTGCTCCTAGTTGGGTGACTAAAAAATTCATCTCTAGATAATCCACACCGTCTTAAGTTTTTCCTAAGCGGCAACCAATTCCGCTAGAATGAGTCAATCATCCCGATCGCTTTTCGCTTGTTTTGCACCTTTGGTTTATGTTCAAAAATCTTTTACTTCCCCTAGGAATATCTATCTTTCTCGGTGTTTGTCAGTCTTTGTCAGCCGCCGAATCAGCTATCATCAAATACTACATCTTCCAAGGGTCCGTATCGGTATCAGAATTAAAGCAATTGAGCGAAACAGGCGAATTAGCCCCCGCTTTAGCGGCACAATTAAAGATGGCTAACCAAAAACCCGAAGAATTCCGCAAAATCCTTAATCGTCGGGTAGCGGTGGATGCCGTCTTTCTTTCCAAATTTCTTAATAGTTTTTTTGGCGAAAGTTTGCTAGATTATGCGACTGAAATTGTCCACACCCCCAATCGAGCCGCTAGTCGGCAAGCTTTACGGGGTTCCCTAGTCACTTCTGCCATTAATGATAATGAGATTCAAATCATCGAAGTCCTCGATAATTATCCCACCAGCGAGGTTCATGTGGATGGCAATCGTCTGCTGGATTTAATCAACCAAATTGAGTCAGTATTGAAAAAAATGCCCCGTTTACCTTTCTGATATCTAATAGATAAGTAGGTAGGTGTTAAAAATTGTCCGATACCCCCCTTATTAAGGGGGGTAGGGGAGATCAAACCCAAAATCTATCTTCAATTTAATTATAATCAGTTATTTATATTGGATATTCAGATGCGTTAGCCCAGCGTAACGCATTCTCTGATCAGGTTTTCTTGAATTGCGCTGTAAATTGAGTAAATTAGGATAATCTAGTAATAATAATGACTACTTCTTTGTCTGAAAGGAAAACAGTTAGCGCCAAACCTTTTTTAAAGTGGGCGGGAGGCAAAACTCAACTGGTTCCCAATATTCTATCTTTGATTAATTCCCAGATTTCTCAAGATTGTCAGTTTAACTACATTGAACCTTTTGTCGGAGGTGGGGCAGTTTTATTCTCAGTCTTAAATAATTTTTCTCCTGTCCAAAAAGTTATTATTAATGACATCAATCCTGATTTAATCATGGCTTATAATGTTATTAAAGATAATGTCAAAGAATTAATAGTCAAGCTTAAACAAATTCAGCAGGATTTTTATGAACTTAAAAATCTAGAGGAACAACAAAAGTTTTTTTTGGATAAAAGAATAGAATTTAATTCTCGCAGCTGCGATGACTGTCTAGAAAAAACAGTTTTGTTATTATTTCTCAATAGAACTTGTTTTAATGGACTTTATAGAGTCAATAGCAAAGGACTTTTTAATGTCCCCTTTGGAAAATATGTCAAACCGTTGATCTGCAATGAAGAAAACTTATTAGCTGTCAACCATCATTTACAGAAAGTGACGATCCTACAAGGAGATTTTGTCCAAACCCTAAATTATGCAAATAACAAGACTTTATTTTATTTTGATCCTCCCTATAAACCGATTAAAAAAACATCAGCTTTTACCTCTTATACTAAAGAAAATTTTAACGATGAGGAGCAAATACGATTAAAACAATTTATCGATCAAGTGGATCAGGCAGGTTATAAGTTTATTTTAAGTAATTCCGATCTTAAAAACTTTGACTCTGACAATAATTTTTTTGATGATTTATATAAAGATTATAATATTCAAAGGGTAAAAGCCCGACGAAATATTAATTCTAAAGGCAATAATCGGGGAGAAATCTGGGAATTACTGATCAATAACTGACAAAAATTAAGCCTAACAGAAAAGACGACATGAATAAAAATATTTCTTCAAGAGATCGAGGGTGGCAAGCTGTATTCGATAGATATAAATTGCACGATCATGATTTTTGTAGTCATCCTTATTTTATTAAGGCTGAACAGATTAAAGCAGCCACAAAACATTTTGAAACTACCGGGGAAAGAGAAGTCAGAATTTTATGTAAACAAGATACAAGAGAAAGCCGTCCAGAAGTTTTTAAAAAGCTAGGATTGTTTATTTTACCAGTCAAGAATGGAGAGTATGTGATATTAAAGGGCGAAGGTTATGTTGATATTCCTATCATAGAAACACCCATACAAAATTATCGAACTTTATTAGATTTTCAATTAGAAACTTCTTTGATAGGTGATTCAGAAATGCAACATCTGGACTTCGCTTACGCATCGAGTCTAATTCGTCACTTTATCAAAGATAATAGCCTAGTATTAACCATTCGTGGTAGAAAATATACCCCTGAATTTACACTAAAAATTAATCATCATGTTCTTAAAATTAAAGGTGTTCAAACAGAGGTAGATGCAGGATATGAAGGCAAGAACCAAATTGTTCTGATTGAAGCCAAAAACTTAAGTATAGACAATGTAATTATCAGACAGTTATATTATCCATCTAGACAATGGCAACTGCATACTAAAAAGAAAATTGTTACACTATTTTTTGCTAAGAAATCAAATATATATTATTTATGGAAATTCGAGTTTGAAAATCCAGACAATTATAATAGTATTAAGCTGGTGGACTCAGCGAGATTTGAAATCATCAGCTAAATTTATCGTAGTTATCATATCAGTTAGACACAATTAACTCATTGTTGATTAAGCGTATCGTAATCTAGAATGTCTCTCATGAGAACACTAGAATAAATCGACCACTTTGATCTGCCAAAAACGCCCCGTTTACCCTTCTGAGTATGAATTTTATCTGCAATCACCCCTCGATCGAGCATTGCTTAAAACAACAATTAATTCATATTTTTCCAGAAAAAAACCATAAATTAACTTTCTATCGTTGCTCAAAAACTGATAGTATTCTCTATCGTTCACCTCTGTTTTATTATTTTACTCCTGCTCAATGTCAAACCATATTTAACCATTTAATCGCCCTTTTTCCGCAAATTCAGCTTAAGGAAGGATGGCTAGAATTATTATTAGATCAGCAATTTTTGTCCTTTTGGTTACTAAAACTAAATGATTTAATTGATAAATTTTTCTCCGATCAGCTTCCTTTCCATCCCAGAGGAGAATTTTTCTTTTTATTTCAATACACCCACGCTCGCTATTCTAGTTTGTTACAACTGCTCAATCGGGAAAAAGTTAGATTAATCGAGCCAGAACTATTATCATGGCATCATCCCGCCGAAATAGCCTTAATCCTGCAAATTTTAACCGTTTGTGATTGTTGGGAACGCCAGAAACTTTATCCCTTAACCGCAAATTTTTGCGAAGCGATGCTCAATTTTGAGCGTAACTGTCGCATTATCGGAGAATCGTCCCCAATTCAGCGATCGAGATTAATCCTGATTAGCGTCAGTCAAAAACTACTTAACCGTCTTCTCCGTCAAAAATGGCAACGGCTGCCGATGACGGAACTTTGACATCCTCAAGCTTCGATCACTACTACCGAATCACCAACTCAATTTGAAGGACGATTTTCCCTCTAAATTTATCCTGGCGACAAAATACTTGACATATCCCAAGAAAGTAAGTTAACCTGTTCCACGGGTTTCGATTGTTTGTGTGATACCTTGATCGCAACACCTTTGTTAATTTTTTCTTTTGTACTGAAGAACAATACAAAGTAACTAACAATAGTACCTATATAATCTGAATTTAATTGTCACAAATCTCTCATGAAAATCAGGTTTTTTGACTCCTATTCTCTCGTATCATTAGGAGTCGTAGTCAATTTATTGGCTTATCCTAGTTTGGTTTTAGGAAACACATTAAACTATCATATTCGGGTTGAGATTGATTCAGGTCCTCTTGCCCCCAATAATTACAGTGCTACCCTCAGCTTTGACGATTCTACCTTGCAAGGAATTGGTTCGGAAACCCTCGGAATTAGTGGTTTTAATTTTTCCTTTCAGGGAACCACCTATACTCAAGACGATGATACGAGCGCCACTGTAGAATTTTTAGACGGCAATTTCTTAGGATTAAATTACGCAGTATTTGCTCCCCCATCTCCCACTTTTACCGGGGGTTTCTTGGATATCTCGGATGCGTCTTTTTCTTATGATTTAGGAGGACTCAATCAAGGAGGAACGGGTGTTTTGATCTATAATTTACAAACGACAACAACCAATGAACCTTCTGCTTTAGTGAGTCTATTAATGATGTCTGGAATAATGATGTCTGGAATCCTCGTCGCAACTAGACGTAAGTCTTCTTCTAAGTGATTCTGATACCCGATTTAACAAATTTAGGTTGATTTTGAGCATTCGCTAAAGTGTAGTCGCTGGCTATTTTTGCTTGATCGGGTAGGGGAAGGGGAGCAAGTAAGGGTTTGGTAATATCACGCCCGACTAAGCGCTTAGATAAACGAGCAAGACGAGAATTTTGACGCATTTGAGCTTCAATCATGCCATAAATGTGCATATCAACATATAGTTGAGCTACTGGATCATAAAGATGTTCCTTCATAATTCCCTCTAATTCAAACCCTCCCGCTATCAAAGCGGCATGAGCAGGGTGATTATAGCCATAACTATAGGCATAAAGGCGATGTAAATGATAGGCGTTAAAAATTAAATCTCCCATTAACAAACAAGCTTCAACCCCATAGGTGACAGAACGATATTGTTCATCAAAAATACCGATTAATAATTCTGCTTTTTGATGTAGAGGAGTGTAGTCTGCTGCGGCAATAATACCGATTGCGCCGTGTTGTTTATGAATAATCATACATTCGAGATACCCAGTTTCTGCGGGGGTTAAATGCGATCGCACTCTCAATTTATCCCTAACTTCTTCGATGTTTTCTGCACGATCATTAAGACGAAATAACCGCATAAACTCATAACAAGAATACATTTTTTCAAAGAGAAAAGGGGCATCATCTGGAATAGTGCGTCTGAGGGTTAAGGAACGACCTTGATGAAGAATTAGGGGATTAATATCCATAATTTTCTTTAAATAGTAACATAGGCTTTTAATTTGTATTATTTTTTGTATTAAGTCACAGACGACCGGGGTAGAAAGTCAGATAAAACCAAGTAAAGCTTTGTTTTAAGGTAATTTCAAAGAGATCAGGTAGGGTATAGTAAACTAAGGTTTTATTAGGATTATAGGATTCTTCTATATACTTACCGAATGATTCAGAGTAACTCGGTAATTGTGAGTTAACTTGAGTTACATTGAGGGTAATGGGGTCAAGGTTTAACCATTTTATTAATTCTGTTAATACCTCTTTGGGATCGGTCATTAAATGTTCATAGACAACATAAAATAATCTTTGTTGTAAGTTGGTTTCTAAGTCTTGTAGTTGTTGCATTGTGTTGAGAACAGAACCGATCGCCCCTTGATTACTAAATAATTGTTGAGCGCGTTCTGCCTTGGAAAGAGAGGCTAATTTTTCGGGAAAATCTAGTAAAAGGGTTTTTTGATGTTGGGTTTCAATAGCACCGTAAATTTGCCCTAATTCTCGGACAAAAACCACCATTCTAAAGTCTGGATCAATAAGGTTTATTAATTCTAGGTTTTGTAACCATTGGGGATGAATATCAACGATCCAAGGTTGGGAAATGGGGGAAAACCAACCATTAATAAATCCTCTAAGGGCTGAGAGCGATCGCTCATGAGTAAGGTTAAAATCTTGATTGAGATGGTTAAACGTTTGAGGGTTAGTGCTAATAAAAGTACGAAAGTTAACTAGGATGTCACACAAAGGCGATCGCCTAGATTGAGTATAAATATCGGGGTGTTGTGCTAAGAGTTGACTGAAAAAATACGTCCCCGAACAAGGTAATCCGGTTAGATAAAGTAGATGGCGATTGAGCATAAAATTAAATAGAGGTATAATTTGAGTATTTGTAGAGATATTGCAGACAAAATCTCTAAGAAAAAAGGGGAGTAAACTGGTTAGAAGATCAAGTTAGACACTCATAAAGTATCGGGATCAATTCCCAGAGAACGGATATATTCAGCTAAACGTTCAGCTTTTAAACACTCTTGTTCTAATTGTAAACTTGCTTGTTCAGCTTTAAGACGCTCTTGTTCTAATTGTGAGCTTGCTTGTTCAGCTTTAAGACGTTCTTGTTCTAATTGTGAGCTTGCTTGTTCAGCTTTTTGAGATAATTCAATAAAGGTTAGAAATTTCTGTCCATCTAGACTATAAATTTCTAACTCAGTTTCGGTTAATTCAAACTGGATTTTTAAACGAGGACTAACCCATCTGTTAATCTGGGGTATAGAGCTTAATATCTCCTCTTGTCTCAACCATCCTTTGAGATTATTAGTATCAGGATCATAGAGATAGTATTCTTCCACTCCATAACGTTGATAAAAGAGTAGTTTTCGCTCCATTTCTTCTAAGCTGTTAGAGGGTGAGAGAATTTCAAAGACGACTTGAGGGGCGATGTTATCTTCTTCCCATTGTTTATAGGAACCTCGTCTCCCTTTAGGACGGCCAAATACTACCATAACATCAGGAGCAACCGGTCCCGTAATTTTTTTATCTTGGACGGGATACCATAAGAGATCTCCCGCAATAAAAACTAAGGGTGAGTCAGCAAATAAAATTTCTATATTTTCTTTTATCTTGACGATCCATTCATATTGTTCGGTGTTATCGGCCATGGGTTTACCGTCACTATCAGGGTATTCAATATCTGGATCAATAGCTGGTATAAAAGTCATAATTTATACTCCCTGCTTACTTGTCTTGAAATTATAGCACGATCAGTAAGTAGGTAGGCATAATTAAACGTTAAATAGAAAAATTCGTAGTGAAAGGCTCTAGCCCTCTTATGGTCAAGGTTTCAATCCCGCCGATGGTTGACTAAAACTTTACTTTATTTATGCCCACCTACTTACTTACTCATAAAGTATCTGGATCAATTCCCAGAGAACGGATATATTCAGCTAAACGTTCAGCTTTTAAACGCTCTTGTTCTAATTGTAAACTTGCTTGTTCAGCTTTTAAACGCTCTTGTTCTAACCGTTGAGATAACTCGATAAAAGTTAAAAACTTCTGTCCATTTGGATCATAAATGTCTAACTCGTTTTCTGTCAATTCAAATCGGATATTTAACCGTGGACTAACCCATCCTTTCATCTCTGGAATAGAGTTTAATAGTCCTTCCCGTCTCCACCATCCTTGTAAATGATTAGACTCAGGATCATAAAGATAATATTCTTCCACTCCATAACGTTGATAAAAGAGTAATTTTCGTTCCATTTCTTCTAAACTGTTAGAAGGGGAGAGAATTTCAAAAACCACTTGAGGACTAATATTATCTTCTTCCCATTGTTTATAAGAGCCTCGTCTTCCTTTCGGCCTACCAAATACCACCATAACATCAGGAGCAACCGGTCCCGTAATTTTTTTATCTTGGACGGGATACCATAAGAGATCTCCCGCAATAAAAACATCAGGGGAATGAGCAAATAGTATTTCTAGGTTTTCTTTAATTTTAACGATCCATTCATATTGTTCGGTATTATCGGCCATGGGTTTACCGTCACTATCGGGGTATTCAATATCTGGATCAATAGTGGGTATAAAGGTCATAACTTATACTCTGAGGTTATTTGTCTTAAATTGTAATTGGTCGGGGCAGGTACGGGACCCCCCGTACCTGCCTCCCATAGCGCCCACACCACGCAACTTAGAAAATGAAGTTATTATTGTTATTCAGCGTAGTAATATCCACTCCTCTAACGAGAATAAAACTTATCGGTCTTGCAGAACCAACTCCATCAGGGTCAATTTGCAGAAGGGTATTACTTCCTTGGGCCAAGAAACGGACATATTGATCACTGATGGGACTACTTCCTAAATAACCAATATTATCCAAGACTGCCCCTAGGTCAATTTTATCCCCAGTGCCAAAGTCATTGATAGTATCTCCGGCATCGGTAATACTGGTATAAACAAAGCGATCGCTTCCTCCTCCTCCAGTGAGGTTATCTTTTCCCTGTAAGCCAACAATAACATCATCCGCACTGGTACCGGTGATGGTGTCAATGGTTTGTTTACCGGCAAAAGGCATAATAGCAAGGTTAGCGGTATGGGTTAGGACTTGTTGGTTACTATCAATTACAGTGTAGTCAAAGGTTGCCATGCCTAAGAAGCCGGGAGTAGGCGTAAAGAGGACTTGATTATTAGCCATGCTCACAGTACCATTGACGGCATTCCCTACAGAGTCAAGGGTTAAGTTACTGACACCGCTTTGTAAATCATTAACAGAGAGGTTAATATCTCGGTTTTGGAAATAGCTATGCACTTCTAAGGGGGTTTCGGTGCTTGCGCCTTGGGAGTCTGTGGTTTTTACCCTGACATTATAACGACGGCCATTATCAAAGTCTAACCAAGTTTTGAATTGTAACTGGTTGTTGACCACTTGGAAGCGTCCGTTATCGGTGCTACCGGTTCCGGTTACGAGGGTATAGGTAGCGGTATCATTGGCATCAGGGTCATCGTTGCTCAGGTTAGCTAAACGGGTGTCAATGGGGCTATTTTGGGTGAAACCGCGATCTGTTAAGGCGACGGTAGTAGGTGCGTCATTTTCTCCGGTAAGGGTAATGGTAACGGTGCCTATATCAGTCAGGTTATTATTATTACGGATTTGATAGGTAAAGCTATCTGTCCCCGTTTGACCGGTGCCTAATCCCTTAAATTTGCCATTGGGGTTATAGTTAAAAGTACCATCACTGTTGAGGGTGACTAAGGCCCCTGAGGTTAGGGTGATTTGTTGACCGATCGCCCCTGAGCTACCATTAACATTGATAATTGTCAGGGGGGAGGAGTTTAAATCTCTGTCTGCACCTCGTCCATTGTTATTAAAGACGTTACCGCTTACAGTTTGTTTGTCATTGTTGGTAAAGTCATCGTTAGCAGCAGCAGGGGTAACGGGAACAACGGTGGCTTGAACTTGGTTAGTCAGGTTAGTTCCGGTATTTTGGGTAACGACATCGGCTATATTTTGGGTGCCGGCGGTTGCGTCTTGAAGATCATTCGCTACATCATTGATGGCAACTTGACGAGCTTTATAGATTTGGACAAAGGCTTCTCCTAAATTACTATTATTAGCAGCATCAAGAATCTGTTGGTTACTGGCGGCCATCACTTGAACTAAGTTAGCTTGGTTATCGGTGACAGTTTGTAGGTTCAGGGTAGGGGCTTGGGTTTGTAAATCAGCTATAGAGTTAGTGAGAATGGTACTCAGTTGGCTGGTATCACTGAGATTAACGGTTTGACCTAAGGCAGCGCGAGCGTTGATATACTGATCCAAGGCATTGAGGGTCACTGTTTGTAAGGCTGTTGAGGATACTCCAGAAAGAGATCCCTGTAGGACTTGTGCCATTTGAGTAATTGCACTTTGAGCCGCCGCTAGTTTGGCGAGTACATCTATTACCTCTGGATCTCCATTGGCTGCTGCTACAGCCGGATCAAAGGTATTGAAATCAAGGGTAGGAGACAACCCAAACGCGGTTTTGATATTGGCTTGTCGTGTGGCAGAAAGAGTCGAAAAGCGAAGGTTGTGTAAATTGTAAGTCCTGTAATCAATCCCATTATCTATGAGGGTAACATTAGCAGGGTTTAGCTCATCCTGAGTTACTATAGGGCTACTATTGGCGGTCAGCACCTCTAAAGGATTAAGTTGCGAGGTTTGCCCTTGGTTGGCTGTGCCATAAACTGCATTGGTATTAAGAGCCGTCCCGATAGCGGCTTGGGTAGAGTTAGCCTCACTAAAGTCAGTGTTATTGGTAGCAGGGTTTAGCTCATCCTGAGTTACTAT
>VYKR01000187.1_pt1 | contig 12255 bp, 8 predicted proteins | sample 5109561 | NCBI WGS metagenome assembly VYKR01 (sample SAMN12291799, study PRJNA351875) | freshwater metagenome | isolation source: freshwater lake | place: USA: Michigan, Ford Lake | collected 2015-08-15
TAATTATTCGCCTCTACAATCTAAGCATTATCCCTAACCAGTGCTAAATTTTCTGACATCCAAGCTTGATTAATGGTTTTGCTGTCTCTAGAGACAGTTTTCTCCACTATTCGCTTACTTATCAACTTTATCTAACTCGAACTAAGTTTCGGGTGGATTCCCTATTGACTCTGTAATATCTTTTTCACACGAGGTATATCATGGCTATCATCTACGTTAAATCCGGTTCTACTGGTAATGGTTCCGCTTGGAATAATGCTTATGGCAGTTTAGTAAGTGCGCTAACCGCTGCACAAGCTGGTGATGAGATTTGGATGTCTGCGGGGACGTATAAACCCACTACGGGAACTGACAGAACCGCGAGTTTTACCCTAAAAAATAATGTCGGGATTTATGGGGGATTCGCAGGGACGGAAACTGCCCGAGATCAGCGTAATATTGCCACTAATGTCACCATTTTAAGCGGTGAAATTGGTGTAGCGGGGATTGCCGATAATGTGTATCATGTCGTAAGCGCAACGGGTAATATTTCTAATCCTCTGACAAACAGTGCTATCCTTGATGGGTTTACCATTACTGGGGGTAATGCTAATGGTACGACAGGAAATCAAGGTAATGGCGGTGGGGTATATGTTTCAGGTGCTAGTCCAACCCTGAGAAATATCACTTTCCGCGATAATAATGGGACAAATGGGGGTGCTTTATATAATGAGTCGGGTAGTAATCCGGTTCTGATTGATACCCTATTTGAGTATAATACGGCGACACGAGGCGCGGCGATTTACAATGATTTAAGTAGTCCCCAGATTACAGATGCCACTTTTCGCCTGAATACAGCGATTAATAACGGGGGTGCGATTTATAACACCGGTAGCAGTAATCCCACTATTGTTAACACTGTTTTTAGTCGAAATTATGCGAACCGAGGTAGTGGTGGTGCGGTTTTCAATAATCTGAGTAACCCCAATTTCATCAATACTACCTTTAGTAATAACGTGGCGATTACTGGGGGTGCGTTTGCTAATACTTCTAGTAGCGTCGCCATACGCAATAGTATCCTCTATGGTAATCAAAATAGTAGTGGTACTAATCAGATTAGCGGTGGTGGTGTGACGGTTGCTAATAGTATTATCCAAGGGGGAGGGTTTACGGGTGCAACGGATAATAATCCTCTGTTTGTTAATGCTAATGCCGATGATTTACGCTTAAAAGCGGGTTCTCCTGCGTTAAATGCGGGGGATGTTAATTTATTGCCTCTCGATAGTCGAGATTTGGACGGGGATGGCAATACATCTGAAAAAATTCCCCTCGATTTAGCGAGTAATACCCGTGTTTTGGCGGCAAATGTGGATTTAGGGGCGTATGAAGGAGCAGAACTCGCTCCTGCGCCAACTCCTGCCCTTTCTCGCGTTGTTTATGTGCGTACTGGTGCGGGGGGAAGTAATAATGGTACGTCTTGGACTGATGCCTATACCAGTTTACAGGATGCCTTAGCCGCCGCGCAAAGTGGGGATAAGATTTGGGTTACAGCAGGAACTTATAAACCGACAACGGGAACAGACAGAACCGCGACTTTTACCCTCAAAAATAATGTAGAAATTTATGGGGGGTTTGCAGGAACAGAAACCAGTTTTAGTCAGCGAAATGTATCAACTAATGTCACTACTTTAAGTGGGGATATTGGCACGGTTAATAATACGGCTGATAATGTTTATCATGTGGTAACGTCAAATTCCCCTGCAAATACGGCTGTTTTAGATGGCTTTACCATTTCGGGAGGGAATGCTAATGGAACTGGTACTAATCAGAATATTGGCGGCGGGATATTTATCCCAGATAGTAATCCTATTCTCAGAAATCTGATTATCGAGAATAACAACGCTAGTGGCAATGGTGGGGGACTTTATAATGGCGGTAATGCTAACTATTTATTGACAAATAGCACTTTCCGCAACAATACTGCTGTACAGAATGGTGGGGCTATTTACAATACTACTAGCAGTCCCACACTAACGGATGTAACTTTCACTAATAATACTGCTGTCAGTAGTGCAGGAGGAGCTATTTATAATAATGGTGGTTCTCCTATTTTCAATAATACGACTTTTAGTAACAATACTGCTGCTAGTAATGGAGGAGCTATTTACAACCAAAGTAGTAATCCTATTTTCAACACGGCAACATTTACTAGCAATACTTCAAGTAGTCAAGGTGGGGCTATTTACAACGGAAGTAGTAATCCTGTTTTCAACACGGCAACATTTACTAGCAATATTGCGAGTAGTGGCGGCGGTGCTATTTACAACTCGGCTGGTAGTTCAACCCTAAATAATGTTACCTTTGCCCAAAATCGCTCTACTACTGGCGGTGGTGGGGCAATTTCTAATGAAGGTAGCCCATCCACTATTACTCAAGGTAGCTTTCAACAAAATCGTGCGCTTAATGGAGTAGGAGGAGCTATCTATAATGGCAACAATAATTTAAGCTTAACTAATGTCAGCTTTGCTCTAAATGTTGCTGAGGGTTCGGGTAGTGTAGGTGGAGCTATTTACAATGCAAGTAACTCCAATCTACAAGCCACAAATGCTACTTTTAGTCGTAATAATGCAACCAGTCAAGGTGGTGCACTTTGGACTACTGGTGGTGGTGCTAATACCTTTGTTAATACCAGTTTTTATGGTAATGCTTCTGCTAATGGTAGTGCTATTTATATTAATAGCGGAAGTAATACTCTCCGTAATAGCATCATTTGGGGACATGGAGGAACAGCTATTGTCGGAAGTCCTACTATCACCAATAGTATCGTACAGGGAGGATATACGGGAACAGGAAACGTCACCGTTGATCCTTTAACAACTCCTGTAACTGCAATATTTGTCGATGCTATCAGCGACGATTTGCGCTTACAAAGCACATCCCCCGCTATCAATGCAGGTAATAACGCCTCTCTCCCTGCTGATACCCGCGACTTAGACAAAGATGGAAACACTACCGAACCCCTCTCCCAAGACTTAGGGAATAATCCTCGCATTAACGGTACAAACGTTGATATGGGTGCATTTGAATTCGTCCAAAATAGCGCACCCGTCCTCAATGATACTACCCTCACCGTACCCGAAAATAGCCCCTTAAATACTCTTGTCGGCACTGTTACCGCCACCGATGCCGATAATAACCCCCTAACCTATAGCATCACCGCAGGGAATCCTAACCTCGATAACGACGGTATTTCGGCATTTACCATCAATAATAGCGGCCAAATTCGCATTGCCGACCCCGATGACATCGACTTTGAAGTTAACCCCAATAACCCCTTAACCGTCACCGTCAGCGATGGTAGCTTAACCGACACCGCCATTATCACCGTTAATCTCACCGATGTTAACGAAACCCCTAATAGTCCTCCGGTTGCTAACGATGCTACCTTTAGTCTGGTTAAAACCAGTCCGGTTAATACTACGGTGGGAACAGTAACAGCAACTGACCCGGATAATAACCCCTTAACCTACAGTATCACCGCCGGGAATTTAGACAGTGATGCCGACAATATTAAGGCATTTAGCATTAATAATAGTGGAGTCATTACGGTGGCTGACCCTGATGATATTAGCAGTCAAACCAACCCCTTTAACCTCACCGTTACCGTCAGCGATGGGAACTTAAACGATACTGCCGCTATTACTGTTAACCTAACCAATCCTGTCAACCGTCCCCCAGTGGTTAATGATGCTATTTTCAGCATTTCTAAAACCAGTCCTAACGGTACAGTTGTCGGGACAATTAACGCCACTGACCCCGACAATAACCCCTTAACCTACAGTATCACCGCCGGAAATCCCGATACTGATGGCGACACTATCAAAGCCTTTGCTATTAGTAACACTGGCGTTATTACTATTACCGATGCTAATGATGTCAGCGCAGAAACTAACCCCTTTAACCTGACAATTCAAGCCAGTGACGGCGCTTTAAACGGTACGGGTATCGCTACCATTAACCTAAATAACGTCAATCCTCTCAGCTTCCAACTGAAACTGTATGAGGATAACAACGGGACAATTGGCAATGAAATTACAGGGAACAATCCTATTCTCGGTAATAGCTTCTTTGCGGAAATTCTCGTCGGTGATATTCGTACCAATGCAGTCGGTTTAATCACTAACTCCCTTGATTTTGGCTTCGCCGCCGATGTTGCTCAAAATATCAATAACTTCGCCGATATTGGCAATGTCAACAGTCCCCTAGTTACCTCTAGTTTCCCCCTATTCCGAGGCGGTACATTAGATAATACTAACGGACTCATTGATAACTTAAGTGGGGGTGCAGTCCCCGAAGCAAGTCAAGGTACAGCTATTGGGGTTAATCAATTAAATCGCTTTAGTCTGCTACGCTTTAATGTTGTAGGAACGCGGGACAACTCCAACCTAACCGTCACCTTTGATCCTTCCCAAATTGGTTTTGCTGATGGCACATTTGCTGATCCTAATGCTACTTTAAGCTTAACCCGTAATATCATCATCAATGATGCTCCCATCGTCGGTACTATTAATAACGTCAACCTCGCCGAAAGAAGCGCAGCAGGTACAGTAGTAGTAGCCGGTAACTTAGTCGAAGCAACCGATGATAATTACGGACAAACTCCCACCTTTAGCCTCAGTACCTCTCCTAAAGATGGTTCAGGAAATAACCTTTTTGCTATCAATGCAACCACTGGAGAAATTACCCTCACTCAAGCAGGTGCTAACACCATCGACTATGAAAGTGGAGTAATATCCTATCAATTGGGAGTCAAAGCAACCGACGGTTATAAACTCTCTACAGAAAAGACATTTAACGTTAATATTACTAACGTTAATGAAGGGACAATAGTAGTAGATAAAACTGCTGTTACCTTCGGGACAAAACTCTCCCAATACCGACAAGGTGCAACCGATAGCCTGTTTGTCCGTCCTAACTTTGCTGACAAAACCCAATACATTGATATTACTAATACCGCAGCGGGAACTAATGATGTACTCGCTATTGCTGGTATTACTGTCAATGCACAAAATGTCACCACAGATGCCAATTTTGCCAATGGAGATATACTACTAAACCCCGGACAAACCCGCCGGATTGCTTTAACATATACACCCAAAGCAGCGCGAGAAAACTTCAATTTGGCTAACGGTTTAGTCATCAACAGTAATGCTCAAAACAATTCCGCTTTGAACATTCAACTAACAGGGAAATCAACCTTTAACAGTGATATTTCCTACGATGGACGGGTGAATTTAACCGACTTAACTACCTTACAACGTCCGGGGTTATTTGGTAGTAGCAGTGGACAAACTAACTATGATCCTACTGCTGATATTACCGGAGATGGAAGAATTAATCTTGCCGAATTAGTTCCCTTCAATTCCGAATTTGGGTTAGTTATTTAGATTAACTCTGTAGGTTGGGTTGACCCAAGGAAACCCAACCATTCCGGTTAATTATGATGGCTTTTGATTAGGTTTGATGGGTTACGAATTGCGCTAACCCATCCTACAAAATAAAGGTTCAGGTAAGGGTTCATTATCTGCTTGATAAGCAATAATTAGGGATTCTATAGCTTCTTTTCCCTTAGCGACAGCTTCCTCATAAGTATCTCCATGAGTACGCCAATATTGCCCTGGAAAATCAGGCAATGCAACCAAAAAACAATTATCTTCATCAGACCATTGGATTACCATGGGATATTTAATTTGTGCCATTTTCTTGATTCCTCTTACCTTCTTTTTCTTGATACAGTTTGGCATCGGCACTGTCTTTTCCAGAAACAGTAACTTTACCAGAGTACAGATGATGTACCCAGTTAGTGTGACTTCCCTTGCCAGGTTTTTGAATAAATCCTGCTTTGCGTAGCATTTGTTTTAACTCGCTAACTTTTTTAACTCAGGAGAACTACATTATGTCTAGTCTGACTACTCAATTCAACCTCAAAACTGATAATAGTGGCCTACCTGGAACTATTATTAATAGTCCTCTTCGTTTAGGGGATAGATTTTTTGTAGAAATTTTAATGGAAAATAGTGATATTAATCCGGTCGGTATCACTAGCAGTGCCATTAATTTATCCTTCGATCCTCGCTCAATTCAAAACATCGACAATCCTTTCAATCCCTTAGATATCAATAGTACTCTTGTTACCTCTAGTTTCCCCGTTGGACGCACGGGAATCTTAGACAATACCAATGGTTCAATTACTAACTTAGGCGGCGGTTCTTTCACCTTAGCGGGCATTGGTTCACCTCTGGGAATTAATCAATTGGATACTTTTAGTTTATTGCACTTTCAAGTAATCGGCAATGGTAATTCTAGTCTGGTACTTAATATTGATTTATCTCAAACTGGTTTTAGCGATGGCAGTGTTGCCAGTTATTCTGGTAATCAAAGTCAGTTTATAAAAATAGTTCAAGTGGGTTCATCGACAGCTATTCCCGAACCTTCTACAATTTTGGCAATGGTAATATTAGGGTTAGGTGTATTGCTGTCTAAAAAGCGCAATCAAGACAATAGTAATGATGGTTAATTGATATTTTTCGGGGATGTAAGCGATCGAGTTTACATCCCCGTGTATAGTTTAGTCAACTTGGTTCATTATGCAAATCGATGTTACACTTAGCTGGAAACCTTATCCGGCAAGGGATTAATTCAATTTAGAAAGGTGTTTCAATCCCTTAAGCTCCCGATAAACCGCCGAGAAGCATACCAAACTCAGAAGAGCCATTTTCGGTGACAGCCTTATCTTTAAGAAAGCTGCAACAAAAAAAGGACACAAGTTACCTTGTGTCCTTCCCGAAGCTAAGAACTTAATTTTTATTTAGCGTCGGAGAATTCCGCATCGATGACATCATCGCCACCACCAGCACCACCAGAGGGGCCATTGTTATCATTGCCACCGGGGGGATTGCTAGGGGGCGCTTGCTGATACATACTGCTACCGATCGCGTAGAGGGCTTGTTGTAATTCCGGTAGGATGGTTTTGATCTTACCATCATCGTCTTGAGCGATCGCTTCTTTCAGGTCTTTAATCAACCCTTGGGCTTTATTTTTCTCAGATGGAGGAACCTTATCGCCTAACTCTTCCAACTGCTTCTCAGCTTGATAAACCAGGGAATCAGCTTGATTTTTGCGTTCAATGCGTTCGCGACGTTCCTTATCCACCGAGGCGTTCGATTCTGCCTCATTTACCATGCGTTCCACTTCATTTTGGGGCAAGGTAGAAGCGCCGGTGATGCTGATCGATTGTTCTTTTCCTGTACCTTTATCCTTAGCGGTGACATTGAGAATACCGTTAGCATCGATGTCGAAAACCACTTCGATTTGAGGCACACCACGAGGAGCGGGAGGGATGCCATCGAGTCGGAAAGTTCCCAAACTCTTGTTATCTTTGGCCATTTCCCGTTCCCCTTGCAGGACGTGGATTTCCACGTTAGTTTGTCCATCCACTGCCGTGGAGAAAACTTCCGATTTTTTGGTGGGAATAGTGGTGTTGCGGGTAATAATCCGCGTCATCACACCGCCGAGGGTTTCCACACCCAAAGACAGGGGCGAAACATCAAGCAGAAGAATATCTTTGACTTCACCGGCGAGAACACCACCTTGAATAGCGGCACCGACGGCTACCACTTCATCGGGGTTAACGCTTTGGTTAGGATCTTTGCCCAGAACTTTTTTAACTAATTCTTGGACGGCGGGAATCCGGGTTGAACCACCGACGAGAACCACTTCATCGAGGGCAGATTTATCGATTTTGGCATCACGGATGGCATTTTCGACGGGAATCCGACAGCGATCAATTAAATCGGCGCAAATTTCCTCAAATTTAGCTCTAGTTAAAGTGGTATCTAGGTGTTTTGGTCCTTCGGCGGTAGCGGTGATGAAGGGCAGGTTAATTTCCGCTTGGGTAACGCTAGAAAGTTCAATTTTGGCTTTTTCTGCCGCTTCCGTGAGACGTTGCAGGGCCTGTTTATCTTGACGGAGATCTATTCCTTCAACTTTTTTGAATTCTCCGGCTAGATAATCAACGATTTTTTTATCGAAGTCATCACCACCGAGATGAGTATCTCCAGAGGTAGCAAGAACTTCAAAGACACCATCACCCACTTCTAGAACCGATACATCAAAGGTTCCCCCACCCAAGTCAAAAACAAGAATGGTTTCGTTAGCTTTTTTGTCTAATCCGTAGGCAAGAGAGGCGGCGGTGGGTTCGTTGATAATGCGGAGAACTTCAACCCCAGCAATTCTCCCGGCATCTTTGGTGGCTTGACGTTGGGAGTCATTAAAATAAGCGGGTACGGTGATGACTGCTTGGGTAACGGTTTCGCCGAGGTATTTACTGGCATCTTCCACCAGTTTCCGCAGTACCTGGGCGGAAATTTCTTCGGGGGCGAATTGTTTGCCCTGGGCGGGACAGTCTAATTTAACGTTGCCGTTGCCGTCCTGGAGAGTTTTGTAGGATACTTCTGTGGCTTCGTTGGTAACTTCGTTGAATTTCCGGCCGATGAAGCGTTTGACGGAATAAAAGGTATTTTGCGGGTTCATTACCGCTTGACGTTTGGCGATTTGTCCTACTAGGCGATCGCCACTTTTGGCGTAGGCGACGACTGAGGGCGTAGTTCTAAACCCTTCGGCGTTGGCGATAACGGTGGGTTTACCCCCTTCCATAACCGCAACGCAGGAGTTAGTCGTCCCTAAGTCAATTCCAACTACTTTTCCCATAATCTTTGTGCTGCTCCGATACAACTTATAGTGACTTCTAGAATCGGAACTGTACTCGGTTTTTAGGCGATACCCACCCCTATCAGTTCCTTCGTTATCTCTATAGTGCAAAATAACCCCACTTTCTCGATAGTGTAGGTATCCGAACCTTTTTGGTAGTATTACAGTAGTCGGTAAACCTCCGGTAAAAGTTAAAAATTGTCCCAGGGGGCAGTCTGAGCGGGTAATTTAGATAGTCAACAGCTTATCCTCTGTGTTAAAACACGATCGCCGATAACAATTTATCTAATTTATCGCAGAATCTCAATTGCGTTATTTTGGTTGTATCGGCTTTTTATTTGATTATTTCATAAAAACTATGACTTACGAAACTCTGGAACTTTCCACCCCGACACCGATTTTATCTTGGGCGGGCCATGAATTGGGACCCCAAGAAACCCAAATGGCTAAAAATGTCGCTTCCCTACCTTTTGTTTATAAACACATTTCTTTAATGCCCGATGTTCACTTGGGTAAAGGTGCTTTAGTCGGTTCGGTGATTGCCACCAAAGATGCCGTAATTCCTGCCGCCGTCGGAGTCGATATCGGTTGCGGTATGGCTGCCCTAAAAATGCCTTTCACTGGTGAACAATTGCAGGGAAAACTCAAAAAAATTCGCCTCGATGTGGAAGAAAATATTCCCGTCGGTTTTGCTGAAAATAAAGAAGTGGATCGGGAAGTGACCAAATGGCCAAAATGGACAGAATTTAAACAGATTCATCGAGGTGTACAAAACCTAGAGAAAAAAGCCCTTAAACAAATGGGTTCTCTGGGGGGTGGTAATCACTTTATCGAAATTTGTTTAGATACAGAAAATCAAGTTTGGTTAATGCTCCATTCCGGTTCTAGAGGTATTGGTAATCAACTAGCCCAATGTCATATTAATACCGCCAAAGAGTTAGCCAAACTAGCAGAAGGTAAATTACCCGACCTCGATCTGGCCTACTTTGTAGCCGGTACAGAAGAATTTACCGCCTACTGGCATGACCTACAATGGGCCCAGGAATATGCCCGTTATAATCGGGAAATTATGATGGCTAGATTTAAACGCATTGTTGAAAAACATCTAGCGGGAGGCAAACCAACTAAACCCCTCTTAGTAGTTAATTGTCATCACAATTATGCCGAAAAAGAAATTCATTTTGGGGAGGAGGTTTATGTCACCAGAAAAGGAGCCGTCCGCGCCAGAGAAACCGATTATGGTATTATCCCCGGTTCCATGGGAGCGCAATCTTATATTGTTAAAGGCAAAGGAGAACATAATAGCTTCTGTTCCTGTTCCCACGGGGCCGGGCGCTTGATGTCGAGAAATCTGGCTAAAAAAACCTTTACTCTTGATGATTTAATCGCCCAAACCCAAGGGGTTGAATGCCGCAAGGATGAGGGGGTTATTGATGAGATTCCAGGGGCCTATAAACCGATCCAACAGGTGATGAATCAACAGGCGGATCTAGTGGAAATTGTCGCCACTCTCAAGCAGGTGATGTGTGTCAAAGGTTAAAAATCATGGCCAGAGCGATCGATTTTTGTCGTTTTTTCTCTAGCATGAAAAAGATAGGAATCGATCGAGGGTTATAAGCGATGAGTCTGACTATTGCTGCCGAATTAGCACAAATTCCCGCCCATCATCTCAATATCATGGGCTATGTGGATGAATCCGCCGTTAACGGTCCCGGTTGTCGGGCCGTGGTCTGGGTACAGGGTTGTTCTCGCGAGTGTCGGGGTTGTTTTAATCAAGCTTCCTGGTCCTTCGAGATCAATCAATTAATTAATGTTGAGTCTCTAGCTGCCAAAATTTTGGCTAATCCCCGCAATAGCGGCCTAACTTTCTCCGGGGGTGAACCTTTTTGGCAAGCAAAAGCCTTGACAGAATTGGCTAAATATGTTAAGGAAAAAGGCTTAAATGTGATGTCCTTCACGGGATTTACGATCGAACAATTGCGCTCAACCGAAGCACCGCCCCACTCTCAAGAATTATTGGCCGAGTTAGATATTTTGGTGGATGGGGCCTATATGGAATCCCTCGCTATTCATTCCCCCGATTCTCCCGTTTCTTCTAGCAATCAACGGATTCACGTCCTCAATCCCGCTCTGGAAGATCAGATTAATTGGGCATCGGATCAAGTGGAAATTCATATTCTCAAAGACGGAACCCGAATTTTTACGGGATTTTGGGGACAGATTATTTCTTGATCAGGCCCAGAATCAGTGATCAGTCTAGGAATTTAGGATCACAGATACCCTAACATCAATTCCTCGACTAAATCAAAATTAGCCGTTACCGATTGCACATCATCAAGGGATTCTAGGGTGTCGATTAACTTGAATAAAAAACGGGCCTGCTCTCGATCGCTCACTTCTAGGGTATTAGTGGGAATCCAGCGTAATTCTGCTTCTTTGACCTTAAATCCCGCTGCTTGCAGAACCTTATTCAATCTCTCCAGGTTAGACACCTCAGTAAAAACTTCTGCTCCTTGACCTTCCTCCTCACTGTTAAAAAACTCGTAGGATTGGGCCTGGCCCTCTAGGGAAGCTTCTAAAAGCTGATCCTCATCAATAGTTCCCTCAAGGCGAATTACCCCCTTATGGTCAAACATCCAGCCCACACAGCCCGTTTCACCTAAATTACCGCCATTTTTGCTAAAAGCCGCCCGCAGATCCGCCGCCGTGCGATTGCGATTATCGGTCAGTGCTTCGATCAGGATCGCCACACCCCCGGGACCATAACCCTCGTAGCGAATTTCCTCAAAAGCTGAGTCATTTTCCCAAGTTCCCGCCCCTTTAGCGATCGCTCTTTCGATATTGTCATTAGGAATACCGGCCGCCTTGGCTTTTTCGATCGCCGTGCGTAGCTGAAAATTGCCCGCCGGATCGGGAACACCGTTACGGGTAGCCACGATAATGGCCCGGGATAACTGGGTGAAAGTTTGCCCTTTTTTGGCATCAACCCGGGCTTTTTGTCGTTTAATATTTGCCCATTTACTTTGACATCCTCACCGCCGTAAACGGACGGTGATTCCCAAACCTCACGATTTAGGTTTCTGCTTCTTTCCCTTGCGGGGTTCCGCACCTGCCTTAACAGATTCACTCTGTTCTGGTCTTATGGTCGCTCTACAGACTGACACCGCAAGCCCTGCGGCCAAAATATTTTTACTAGCGTTAACATCTCGGTCATGGTGAATCCCACAGTCTGGACAATCCCACTCTCGAATATTTAACGGCATTTTTTCAGCAATATACCCGCAATTACTACATCTTTTAGAGCTAGGAAACCATCTATCTATTTCGATGTAGTTTCTCCCATACCAACGGCATTTATAGGCTAATTGTCGGGTTATTTCTCCCCAACTAACATCAGATATTGCCTGAGATAATTTCGGGTTTTTGACCAGATTCTTGACGGCTAAATTCTCAACCACAATCGTTTGGTTTTCACGAACTAATTGAGTGGTTAGCTTATGTAAATGG
>VYKR01000188.1_pt1 | contig 12210 bp, 10 predicted proteins | sample 5109561 | NCBI WGS metagenome assembly VYKR01 (sample SAMN12291799, study PRJNA351875) | freshwater metagenome | isolation source: freshwater lake | place: USA: Michigan, Ford Lake | collected 2015-08-15
TCTTAACCCTTGTTGTAAAGGTACACAGCTTACTTCATTGAGAAAGTCTAATTCTTCTTGTTTTTTCCAATCGGTCAACATTGAAGAAGTTTGAGCGTAGCCTACTCTTTCTTGTCTTTCGTACCATGCTTGTGTTCTGAGATGGAGAGCTTTGTTGTAAACTAATCTTACACAGCCCAATGTGCGCCGCAATAGCGACTCTTGTTCGGGTGTTGGGTAAAATCGGTAAGAATAGGCTTTTTCCATATCTCGCATTCTAGCATATATCGTGTAAATGCGCTAATATTTAACAGTAAAGCCGTCGTAGAACGACGGGGTTTCAGACCCAAATTTTCGATGAAAATCAGAAAATCTCACCTTAGACAATGAAAAACTAAGTAGGGTTCTTCGTTACTTGGTATGGTTCGATAGGGGGGCATAAATCGACTAAATCCTTATCTGGCAAGAGACTTAATTGATTAGTTTGCTCTAGAGCAAAAATAGTTGACAAAAATCGCTAAATGCCTTTCTATATAAGGGTTCCATCCCTTATAACCCCCGTCCATTGCATAACACAAACCGAAGAGCCATATAGCGGTATTCAGAGTAATGAGGTACACTGACTTTCTTCCCCATTCATAATTCATAATTCACAAGAAAGCTTCTGATTATCCAGCAGCCAACGCATTTGATAGGCACGGCGAGCGGCATCCGCCACTTGATTGAGAAATAAACTCAAACCAACGCCGCTAGAGATAGCACCTAACCAAGGAATTGCCCCACCTACTGAACTGGGAGCTAAATAGATAGTCGCTTGCTGGAAAATCGTTTCAGCTGCCAGCGAGATTGCACCTTTGTCGCCGATTTCGGTGAGAAAATTGTCAAAAGCTTGGCGAGAAAATTGCCTGTGACTGTCTCTCAAATTATCCACCGCTTGCCATTTAGCCTCTGGAGTTTGGGCGGTAGCTGCTCCTAAGATAATCCAGGCAAAATTCCGCTCCTGTTCCGTTGTGGTCGAGTAACCATAACACAAGCCAATTCTCTGAATAGTTTGCAGAGATTGAACTATTGACAGTGGGATTTCGCCAATTACTCCGATAACTCCTATCAAACCGGCAATTGTCCCTTCCACTTCAGCAGTTGCCAAGGTTTTTTGCTGCACTTTCTTCGCTAAGTGATCGCAATCTGCTAAGGAGACTTGTTGCCAATCGTGATCTTTCTCAACTCCGGCTAGGTGTTTCAATTGCTCCCACTCTTCTTGCCATTTTTCAGCCAGTTGATCGCACAAAGTTAATGTCTCATCGATCCATTTATCTGGAATGAGCCAATTAGCGATCTTCCCGATTGTACCGAAAAATCTAGCAATTAAAGTCGTTAAAAAATTGGGAATTTCTAACCACCAACGCTTAATTTTATGAGCTTGAGCAAGTTCGTAGAGAGTTAAACCATTCGACTGATACCCTGGCAATTTAATCCCTAGGGGCTGAGTTGGTTGATAAGCTAAAGCTTGCTCAAGGATTGTTGCTAATTGTTGCTGTAACTGAGCTTGTGAGAAAGCAGCTCTTTGATATTGAATAATCAAAGCCTGATTGACGGGAAATACTTGAGCCTCAATTACCGGTTCTATTGCCTCCAATAAACCCTGCACTTTCAGTCCATAATACTCATCTTGGCGCAGTCGAGGAACACGCAAGCGAACGCGCCCCGGGACCGCATGAATCACTTGATATTCTACTTCTAACATCTGACTCAACTTCCCCTTACTATTGACTTTTTAAACTTGTGCCATTGCTAGTTTAATTTTCTGTTCAAACTCTTTAACTGACAAGGTATCTTCGGTATAACTAACTGCAAGGGAGGCTGCAATAGAATTAATCTTAACCTCCGTCACTCCCTCAACCGACTCTAGTATTTGCTGGAGTTGAGCGGCATAGCCAGCATCTTTCCGCAGTCGAGGAATCCGCCAGCGAATTCGTCCGCCAATTTGATGAACAATTTCCGGGGCAGTCGATGGCGTAAAAGTTTCCCCCATCGGGATAGATTCTTCTAACTGCTCCACTTCTGCTCGATTAGATAGCGGCAAGGATTCTCCTAGTTGATCAATGCTTTTTGCTACTGCTGCTAAGGTTTGATGGAGGCTTTTAATCAGGAGTTCACCCACTTCGATGCTTGCTCTTCTGAAGGTTTCCCACCAAGCAATAGATGTCTCTGCTATTTCAGCGATGACTTTAGTTAAGGTCCTTTCCCAATTGAGAGGAGGAACATAGTATTTAACGACGAGGACTTCCACTTGTGTTTCTTCTGCAACCGTTAAATCAAGCAAGCCGCGTAACCTTTTTTGAACAACTTGTTCATAGAAAGTGACCACTGTTAGGCTGGCAGGAACAATCTCAAAAGTAGTGGGAGTTTCCCCCGCCATTTCCCCATCAATAGTAATGGCTTGGGGGGGATTGGTTGTCACTTGCACTTGTTTGGCTCGCAGATAGCCGATGTGGTGGCTTTCTGTTGGTTGGTGAATCAGTCCACTTTCAAATAACTCGATCGCGTTGGCTAGGGCCTCTAGGGCATCGCTGGGGGTGAGAATCGTCACGTCTAATAAACCATCGTCTGGCTTGGTTTGACCGACTCCCTGAGCCAAAATTGACGTAGGCGGGGCAATATTAGCTACCGTGACAGCAGCGGCAGAGACAGTAAATTTCTCATTTTCTGTGGTAATTTCCGCCGTAAAAGGTACGAGATTTTGTAAGCGATCGAGTCCCGCTAAAATATAAGCCAGAATGCCGAATTCGTTTTTTAATTTTCGATCGGCCTCCTGTACTGTTTCCGCCTCGAAACCAATACCCGCCAGCAGCAGCATGGCTCTGTCGTTACAGCGGGCTGTATCAATCGTCAGGGTCGCTCCCTGTAAAATGGCAATACAGGCTTCTTCGATGGTGGTGGGCAATCCTAATCCGTTGGCAAAAGCATTGGCTGTACCGCGAGGAATCACTGCTAAAGGGATGCCTGTGCCGATGAGAACACTCGCTACCTCTGAAACCGTTCCATCGCCCCCAGAAGCAATAATTAATTCAGTACCTTGTGCCACCGCTTCACGGGTCAGCTGCTCGGCCGCTGCTTCTAAAGAGGTGAGGTAAATAGTGAGAGCGATATGGGGTTCCAATAAGTCTTTGATCGTTGCTAGTTGCGCTTCGGCATTGCCCTGTCCTGAGACGGGATTAAAAATCAGGGCGGCACGGCGGAAGGCTCGCGCTCGCTTTAGCCTACTGCTGGGTTGCGGGATAATACTGGCAAACATGATTAGCCGCTAATGATTGATTTGTTTAAAAGTGATTATAAACTGTAATGATTAAACAATAGAGCGAGAAATTGAAATCCCTAAAGGGATCAAGTGACTATATCTCGTCGCTGCGAATACTATCCACCAAATTCTGTCGCATCTCTAGGAATTCTCGGGATAGCCGCAAAGAAGCCGGGGTTACCTCGTGGTCACGGTGGGCAAAAGGATTGACGATATCCTTAACCACGCGACCGGGACGAGCGTGGAGGACAACGATGCGGGTGGCGAGTAAGAGAGTCTCTTCCACGTCATGGGTGATGAAAAAGATCGTTTTCCCTGTTCTCTGCCAAATGCCTCTGAGATGGGTTTGGATCGATTCGCGGGTGAGCGCGTCGAGTGCGCCAAAAGGTTCGTCCATGAGAATAATCGCTGGTTCGGCGGCTAGGGTACGGGCGATCGCTGATCGTTGTTGCATCCCCCCGGAAAGCTGATAGGGGAAGAAATTCGCCGCTTCCGAGAGTCCCACCATCTCCAAAGTGGCGGCTACCCTTTGTTTTCGTTCCCGATCGCTCACTCCTTTCATTTTTGGGCCAAATTCGACATTTTTGGCGATCGTTAACCAAGGGAACAGGTTAGGACGTTGAAACACGACCCCCACATCGGGATCAGGTTCGGTATGTCGTTTTCCCGCGACGGTGACTATTCCCGTCGTCGGCCGTTGGTAGCCAGCCAAGACCCGTAATAACGTCGTCTTACCGCACCCAGAAGAGCCTAACACGCAGACGAAATCTCCTGCGAACAAGCTTAGATTAATGTCCCGCAAGACTTCATTTCCTTCGCTACCTGAGCCGAAGGTAACACCGACGTTGGCTAGTTCGCAAACGCTCACTTCTCGCGTCAGGGTATCGGAGATAGTTTTCGGATCAAAAGAGTAACTCATGGATTTTCAGAAACTAGAGGGCTTTGGTAAGGAGGCTTTTTTGAAAGGTGGCCAGATCGGGCGCGCTGGTGATTTTTTTCTGGTTGACCGCGAAATCTGCCGATTCCTTAAGGATTCTGGCAAAGTCACCCGGATTGTCGGTCGTCCCCAGATATTTTGGCGATCGCTGTTCGCTCGAATCCAACCAGATCAACTCTTTGACTGCGGCGGCCGTTTCCTCCGGCGTGATATTCAGTTCCTTGGCTAAAGCTTTGATCGCGTTTTCCGGATCGCTCCGGTATGTTTTAACCGCCTCATCCAACACGGCGATATATCGCTTCACCACGTCGGGGTACTGTCCGGCGAATTCCGTTCGCACCACCCCGAGATCCGCCGTGATAATGCCTTTTTGGGCGAGATCGGCCGAGGATATCAGTACCGTTCCCCCGTCTTTCTGGAGTTTACCGAGATTCGGTTGCCAGACGTAACTCGCGTCGATATCGCCCCGCTGCCAAGCGGCGACGATATCTGGGGGTTGTAGATCCAATATCTTCACGTCCTTCTCGGGAATATTTTCCAGCGCCAGTAGGGATTCCAAGGAGAAATGAGCAGTAGAACCGAAGGGAGTGGCCACTTTTTTGCCCTTGAGATCGGCGATCGACTTGATGCCTTTCTTCACGATCAACGCCTCCGCCGCGCCGATCACGTCGAGGATAAAATACACCTGATAGGGTAATCCACTGGCGATACCCACGCTGGCGGGAACCGTACCCAACGCCCCGAAATCGATTCCTTTTGCGGCGATTGCGGTGTTCACGTCTCGTCCCGAATCGAAGCTGATGTATTCTACCTTGGCATCAGGAAAGGCTTTGTCCGCCAGTCCCAAGGCTTTCGCGAGTAGTTCGGGATTGGGGATCACCTGATAGCCGATGCGGATTTTTTCCGGAAGTGTTCCGGTTGCCGCGGGTGCGGTGGCGGTGGTGGACGACGGGTTAGAAGAACTCCCGGTCTTCTCGCTGACACAGCTAGAGACGACTAAAGGTAAGCTCGCGCCCAATAAACCTAACAATACTTCTCGACGTTTCAAACGCATAAGATATCTCGTTACAATCACTAAAAAAAACTCACGTGTCGCGACCAATCCAGGGCAATTGGGTTTTCTCTATCCAACGGATCACTGCGTCGATCGCTATGGCGACCAACCCCATGATGGTAATGCCGACGAAAATGACATCGCTGCGGAGAAATTTACTGGCATCAAGTACCATCCAACCGATACCCGAAGTAGCGGCGACCATTTCGGCCGCCACTAGGGTGGAATAGGAAACCCCGATCGCCGTTCGCAATCCGGTGAAAATTTCCGGCAGGCAGGAGGGGAATATGACATAGACAAATAACTGCCAGCCGGAAGCACCGAGGGATCGTGCGCCGTTGATCCGGTCGCTCGAAATCCGTTCCACCCCGGAAACCACCGCTAGAAAAAGTGGGGCGAAGGCGGCCAGGAATAAAAGGGCGACTTTCGACGGATTCTCGATGCCTAACCAGATGACTAACAGGGTGTAGTAAGCGAGGGGGGGTAGCGGTCGGTAGAACTCGATAATTGGGTCAAGGGCTGCTCGGACCAGCTTGGAGAAACCGCATAACATACCCAAGGGGATGGCGGTAACAGTGGCCAGCACTAGCGCCGCCATCAGTCGGTACATACTCTGAAAAAGATGATAGAGAAGCGAGTGGCCCTTGTAGCCACTTTGCAGAATATCGACAAACGCCGACCAAACCGCTGCAGGCGTTGGGAGAAACAGGGGATTGGCCCAGCCTAAAGACGTACTGAGATACCAGAGGGCGAAGATCAGCAGCACCGATCCCAGAGAGATCGCTCGCTCCGGGGTCAGAAAACGATAGATCGGGGATTTTCGAGAAGGATTTCGGGTGGGTGTCCTTTCCGGTTTCAAAACCATACAACTCCCTCGCGGCTAATAGGAAAAGAGCGATCGTTTCTCGGAAAGAAATGATCGAACTACGGCTAATTTCTCTCGTGTCGCCTAATCACGAATTCGTAAAGTTAGCTAGTCCATCGAGATTTCATTATCCTAGTGCAAGCCTACCAAAAAAGTCAAGTTTGTTGATCAAAATAAACTCATATAATTTTGTATAAATTGTACTTGACAAATATTTCTTGCGTTGCTGGTTTGAGATATGAATTTTCTTTTTTAGGATTTTAAAACCTAGACCTAGACTAGCTTTTGGCTGGGTGCAAGGTTGTCATTTATACCTTAATTCAGCAACGCTCAAAAAAGTAAACGGGCAGCCATGGATAATAACTAATGGAACGACCTAGCGAAGAGTCTGGATATCCTGACAAAACTTGCACCGCTCGGAAATTTGTGTCATACTCCTCGATTAATCAATCAATAAATACAGTATGCCTATCAACTTACTGTATTTAATTTGCGGTGAAGGAGTCTAGAAGTATGTTCGAGGGATTTCTAGTTCGATTATTTTCGGGTTCGGTTTTGGTAGGGATGGCCCTGGCGAGCGCGAATTCGTCGCGGGCCGAGGAAAAATTTTTAGAAAACCAGCCGCCGATGGCCCAGATCACTTCGGTTTCCCAATTGCGGGACGTATCGCCGAGCGCGTGGGCCTATCAAGCACTGCAACAATTAGTGGAACGGTACGGCTGTATCGTCGGCTATCCCGACAGAACCTTTCGGGGCGATCGAGCCTTAACGCGATGGGAGTTCGCCGCGGGCTTAAACGCCTGTCTGAACACGATCGAGCGGTTACTTCAGGAAAATGTAGCGATCGCCCGCGAGGATATCGTTCAGCTTAACCGATTGGCGGAGGAATTCGCCGCCGAGTTGGCGGCCTTGGGTGCCAGGCTCGACAATCTCGAACAGCGCACCGCTTTTCTAGAAAATCATCAATTCTCGACGACGACAAAACTGAAGGGAGAAGTAATCTTTGCCCTGACCGACGCGTTCCAAGGTTCGATACAGGGAAGTAACCTTGTGTTTCAAGATCGGGTTCGTCTATCCTTGGAGTCTAGCTTTACTGGAAAAGACCTCTTAACCGTCCGATTGGCGGCCAGTAGTACGACCCGATTGCAACTCCCCGGATTCCCCAATAACGCCCAGGGCAACCAAACCTTTAACCTCCCGGCGGGGAACGGCAACGATATCGTCCTCGACTGGCTCGCCTACGAGTTTCCCGTGGGCGATCTGTACGTCTATCTCCCGGCCTATAGCGGTCGCTGGTGGGATTTCGCCCCGACCCTCAACCCCGTGATCGGGGGAGGGACGAACGGCCGGAAAGCCCTCAGTATCTTCGCCCAATTCAATCCCGTCTATACCCTCGGCGGGGGTTCGGGAGTCGGTCTAAATTACAACATCGGCAAACAGTTTACCATTAGCGCCGGCTATCTGGCGGGAGACGATACATCGGGAAATCCCAATCCGGGAAACGGTTTATTTAACGGGGAATATAACACCCTGTTCCAACTAGCTTGGTTGCCCGACACGAACGCGGGTATTGCGCTCACCTACGTCCACGCTTATCAACCGGACGGACCTCTCTTCGACTTCGGCACGGGAGGGGCGAAAATCGGTACGGCTCCCGCGAACGCGCCCTTTAGCGGGCCGGTTTCCTCGAACTCCTACGGGGTTTCGGGTTTCTTCCAGTTTAACCCCTACGTCATTCTTAACGGTTTCTTCGGTTACACCAACGCCCGAAGAACTAGCGGTTCCGGTAGTGCCGATATCTGGTACTACGCGCTAGGACTCGGCTTTCCCGATCTGGGGAAAGAGGGAAATTTAGGCGGTCTCGTGGTGGGCGCAGAGCCGTATCGGGGAGATACTAGCCCGAACGATCTCTCGCTCCATTTGGAGGCGTTTTATAAGTACCAATTGACGAAGAATATCTCGATCACGCCGGGGGTAATCTGGATCACCGCGCCTAACCAGGATGCGGGAAATCCCGACGGGATCATCGGGACAGTCAGAACCACGTTTACTTTCTAAAAATCCCGTTATCACCACATTTGCTCTTGCATTTTTCGTATTTAAGTCACCGATCTGAGACGGTGAGAACTAGGAACTGGAGGATAAATCTATGGGTTTCAACTATTTCAATATTCAACCGATCGCCGGGCGAATTGGAGCCGAGATCGTTGGCATCGATCTGAGTCAAAATCCGAGCGATGATCTAATCGCGGAGATCCGTAAAGCGTTGATTCAATACAAAGTTATTTTTTTTCGACAACAAACCTTAGACGAAAAGGGTCACATCGCTTTTGCCCGTCGTTTTGGCGAGTTGACAAAAGCTCACCCCACTGTACCGGGTTACTTAACGGATTACCCTGAAATTTTCGATTTAGATTATCGGCGACACCATGCCTATACGGATCTTTGGCATACCGATGTTACTTTTGTAGAACGACCGCCCTTAGGCTCGATCTTACGTGCAGTTATTATTCCGCAATATGGAGGGGATACGATGTGGGCTAATACGGTGACAGGATATGAAGATTTGCCACCCCATTTGAAAGCCTTAGCTGAGCATCTGTGGGTCGTTCATACCAATCACTCGGATTATGCCGCTTCTACGGTTGATATTTCCCAAGCCAAAAGGGATTACGCCAAGGTTTTCCAATCGACAATTTATGAGGCTATCCATCCGGCGGTGCGCGTTCATCCTGAATCCGGTGAGCGATCACTGGTATTAGGATCCTTCGCCCGTCGGATTCAAGGACTTTCTTCAGAGGATTCTTTCGATACCCTAAAACTTTTGCAATCCTACGTCACTCGTCCAGAAAACACAGTGCGTTGGCGTTGGCAAGTGGGGGATATCGCTTTTTGGGATAATCGTTCTACCCAGCATTACGCGATTGCGGACTATGGCGATCGCCCCCGTCGGGTGCAACGGATCACCATCGTGGGCGATGTTCCGGTCAGTATTGACGGACAGCGTGGTGGTGTGGTTACGGGAGACGTTAGCGATTATATTCCCGGTTCCCAAAACAAAGACAGCGCTTGACTAAACTGACTCAAACCTATTCATTGGCTTGAGCGACAGGGATTGTAGAATCTCCTCGGCGAGATTAGCAGCCTGCACCCGGATTTCGGGAACGGCAATGGATTCCCAAAGATTGCCATTGCGTAGCGTTCCCAACGTATAAAGCCGTTGGGAAACATTTCCCCCAGCATCAATGAGGGCACCATTGGGGGCAGTGTCGATACCAATTGACACTGGGCTAGGGCGGAGTAACCCTTGTTGTTGTAGGTTTACCAGCAAGGGGTGTTGGCTATAGTGAGAGTTTGAGCCGGTGCAGTTGACAATCCGATTGACCTGAAAAAAGAGATCTCTGTGGCTGCCCCGTTCCCGAACTGTCACCGCCACTCGATCCCCCAACTGCTGGCAGCTTTGAATCCGCCCAGCATAATATCTCAATTGACCGGACTGCACGGCTGCATTGAGATTCTCAGCAATTTCTGGCGCGATTCGATGGCGGTGAACTTCCCAGTAAGCCTTGACGTGGCGCAGAAATCGCTCCTGTTCTTTTAAGGGCAGTGCTTGCCAGAGTTCTGTCGTGAGCGGACGCAGGGCATCAAATACCGCCCGCCAGTTTTGCCCCTGTGCCTGAGCAGATCGCACTTCTTGGCGCACTAAGTGGAGTAATCCTCGCGTTGTTTTTGGCGCAGTCTCTAGGTCAATAAAGGCAGGATAAGGGGAAGTCCCTTGGTGAGAGTGGGGGCTCAATCCGTGGCGCGAGACGGCATGGATCTGTCCCTGGAATCCTTGAGAGCGCAAGGCAACCACTACATCAGCCATCGTCAGTCCGGTTCCCACCAGCAATAGCGAATCTTCTGGATTTAAGCCGTAGGTTGCCTCAGCCGACCAACCATGCCGGGCATAGCGATCGCGGTTCGACAGCAGGGCAATGGGTTTTGGCCAAGAGGCGGGAAAATTACCCAATGCCAGCACTACCTTCTGCACAGACAAACAGCGGCCGCTGCTCAGATAGACCTTTGTATAGTTGGGGAGCGTTTCGATGGCGATCGCTCGCTCGACGATTTGCTCTAACTGTATATAAGCCGGAGCTTTCTCCCTTGCTTCCTTCAAGAGCGCCTGCACGTAATCTCCATAAATCTGGCGCGGCACGAAGGTGGATGCTGTCACTTGTTCCTGCCCGTTCTGATGCAGCCAGTTCAAGAAGTGCGCTGGTTCATCGACAAAGGCACTCATTTTGCCAGCCGGTACGTTCAGCAGGTGACAGAGAAATTTTGTCTGGTAAGCGACTCCTCTTCCTAATTGCGGGTTGGGTTCAATTAACTTGATGGTCAGTGGTACAGCGGCGTTTCGTAGGAGATTGGCTGCCACCAGAGAACCGCTGAAACCACCGCCGATAATAGCGATCGCTGGTTGGGAAACAGTCACATCGGTCATGTCCTTGTCCTGTATTATACTTCATGCAAGATTGTATTATGATTCATTTAGAATACAAAGACAAGGCTGCGATGCCACGGGGCGGCTACATCTAAAATGAGAGTGCCTGGTGAACTATCCCTAAATTGGCGAAGGTAGTAGCTTCCTTTACTGTATCCTTTTCACAAATTTTGCTAAAATCATCAGTGCAACTTAGTTTTTTGCCAGGGATTATGGGTGATTTGAAGCATCAGGTTGACCAAGGGATAAAACAGGTAAATCAGTTGGCTGATCAAGCAATTGACAGTATTAAGGACAATGTGCAACAGATCAGCGAACATCCTACCAAACTGGTGGATATGGGCGCAGGCATGGCAGGTGGCATGGCTGGTGCCACAGCTGGAGAAGTAATTGGAGGTACTGTTGGGGCAGTATTAGGCCCAGTGGGTGCGATCGCTGGTGCTCAGGTAGGCGGATTGGTTGGGGATGTATTGGCAGGATATGAAGCCAGTCATCTTTCCCATCAGATGCTGCATCCAGGAGAGCAAAAGCCAGAGAAACCAAATGAGTTACATGAAATTGAAGCAGCCTTTGAAAACAAAAGCTTAGAGCAGGCGGGGAAAACCCTGGGCGAAGTGGCGGGGGATTTCGTTGATAATGGATTATTAGGTGGGATTACTGGTAATATGGGCAAAGCGATCGGCTCTCAGGTGGGCAAGTTTGCGGGAAAATTCGCCCCCAAGGATTTTCTCCATCACCATCAAGAGGCGGCCTCTACCGAGGCTGCTGATAGGAAAACAGATTAACCAACCCACAGAACAATTGAACTACTTGACAATAGGGAGATTTTGAGGTATGCCGAGGCTCAGATGTTCAACTAAGCGATCGAGTTGCCCCGACCACTCGTCTTCAGAACCGTGCTTGAGGCTTTCGCCGAGAGCTTCACAGATTATCCTGAATCCGAGTTAGCTGCCTGCTTGTATTTTGGCAAAAAGGGACAAACCCACCGGCCGCAGTTAATAAGCTAAGACGCATTTAAACCCCTTATTCTTAGATTAGCCCCCCCCCAACCCCCCCCGACATCGGGGGGGGTGCCTTTTGCATGAGTGCCTCTTGCCTGGTCTCAACAAGCAATTTAAATTACGAACAGCTTATGTTAGTTAACGCGCATTGGTTGGTGCTATTAAACGAGCCTCTCCGATTTTATGTTGAAAAATGAAAAAACCAGCGTATGCAGGGGAAGCATTGGGGGGAATATCTAGTTTAGATGTATTTAATGCGTAAACAGTAATTTGATAGTTATGGGGTTTTGAGCCTTCCGGTGGGCAAGCACCACCAAAGCCGTTGTAGCCGAAGTCATTCCGCAATTGAATCGCCCCTTGAGGAAGCTTTTTACTGTCTTTCACGCCAGCATTTTCTGGTAAACTACGCACATCTGCCGGGATGTTGACAACCACCCAATGCCACCAACCGCTTCCTGTTGGTGCATCAGGATCGTACACAGCAATTCTCATTTTGAAAAAAATCAGATAAAATTCTCTTATTTAAATAGAGAACTTGTGTAGAAGCATTATTTTTTGACAGATAATTATCATCCAACACTGGAGATAGACAG
>VYKR01000222.1_pt1 | contig 12166 bp, 11 predicted proteins | sample 5109561 | NCBI WGS metagenome assembly VYKR01 (sample SAMN12291799, study PRJNA351875) | freshwater metagenome | isolation source: freshwater lake | place: USA: Michigan, Ford Lake | collected 2015-08-15
AACGTAGCGACTGTCTTGATTGTCAAGGGGTAACTCAAAAAACAATCAAGGAGTTGCTGTCGAACCTAAAATCTCAAGCCAGAAAAAAGCGCAGCAAAAACTAAGTCGCTCAGGTTAAACCAAAGCAAGCGCAACCCTTGATCAGAGATAACAAAAAGTGTCAATCTCTAGGAACAAGGTGGTAAATTGTCAGCCAGCTGCCAAGGCTGATTTTGGCGAACCATTGCATTAAGAATAACTAAGATTTTCCGCACACAAGCAGTCAGAGCCAGTTTTTTTGATTTACCTCGTCCGACTAGGCGTTCGTAAAAGGTTTTAATCACCGGATTATGACGCATAGCTACCACCGCTCCCATGTAAAGAGTCGCCCGAATCTGAGCGCGACCTCCCTGAATCATTCGCTTACCTTTATGTTGACCACTATCATGATTAATCGGCGCCACACCGACTAAGCGAGAGATTTGTTTGGCGGTTAATTGACCGAGTTCTGGTAAGTCGGAGACGAGAGTAGTAGAAATTACTTGACCAATCCCCGGCACGGTTTTGAGTAAATTAACTTTCTCGAGCCATTCTTGGTTAGCTTGGGTCAATTCCTCAATTTCTTGATTGAGTTTTTCAAGGCAGTTATCGAGATACTCTAAATGGGCTTCGATATCGGACAAAGCTTTACCGCGAGCGCGTTCCCGTCGGTTTTTTTCAGCAGTCCGCATCTCGACAAGTTGCCGGCGACGACTAATTAAGTCGCCCAATTGACGAGATTCTTCCGACTCAACCGCTAATATTTGCGGTTGCATTGCTTCGCCAAAATGAGCTAAAATTTGAGCGTCAATGGCATCGGTTTTGGCTAATTTACCAGTGGCTTTAGCAAAGTCTCTTCCTTGACGGGGATTGATTAAGGCTACAGGTAAATCCGCTTCTTGTAATTGAATCACCAGTTCAGTTTCTAAACCTCCTGTCGCTTCCAGAACGATGAGGTTGACAGTGTAGGATTTTAGGGTTTCGACCAGTTTAGATATGTCCTCCTTTGTGTTAGCAACTTTCATCGCTTTACCGAGGGGACGGAGGTAAACATCTAGGGTCGCTTTACTAATGTCAATGCCTATCCATTGAGAGATATTTTCCATGATTGAACCTAACTAAAGCAAGCAGAATTGATGGTTATTTTGGAGAGCATCCCCTTGATTTTACTCATCCTTGCCCGATACGGTCTGTTAGCTTAACAATTGATTGTTTTCGCCACGACCCCGGCGACTGTTCGAGTTTTGTCAGGGAGATTATGGTGGTGACCCTTGCTACGAAGCGGTCTTTTCCGACCAAGGTTGGGACGGTCTACCACCTCTCTCAATATACAAGGTTGGGTTGAAGCATGAAACCCAACGCCCGCCTCCCTACTTATCGATGGTAGAAAAAAAACCCACCTTTTCTGAGGGGGTAAGGGACAGGGCGATCGCTATTGCCGTTTCTAAACTAAAGCCTGACTGCAAATAATGATGGGAATTGGTTGCTCCTCACCTTGCAAGCGGCGGCGATCTAACCAGTCTCGCATCTCATGTTGGCTGTATAATTTCTTCAGTTCGCTAAACAAAGCTTCTCCTGTCAGGCTACGGCGCTTAATCAGGTTTAACTCGCGCTTGAGTACAGTGGTAATCGGTTGGCGAAAGGCCTGTTCTAATAGGTTAACCTGCTTGCGGATTTCTTCATCCTGAGTGGTTTTGAACAGTAGTCCCAATTCTCGCAGGACGTAGCGCTGTGCTTGAGTCAGAGAACGGCTGTACTCCCGTTCAGACTGGCGGTGTTGGACTTCCTGAGCAAATTTAACCTTGACTTGCATGACTGCTTGGTTGTAATTTTTGGGCAGCGGCAGTGCTGCTTCTTCTGGGTTGGTTTTGAGCATTCCTAAAATGCGGGCAGTATCTTTTGATCTGATCTCTCCCTGTTCATCGAGCCAATATAATTGCTGGTAGCCCTTCCAATCTTTGCGGTTCGGATAAGAAGCTTCACAGAAGACAATTATGCCCTTATTGAGAGAAAAGCGAGCCGTTCGGATGCCATGGGGCAGGTTAGTTATCCGTTCGTATTCAGCTGGATTTTCTCGCTGGAGTTGTCTGAGAATTTCTTCCGCTTCATTGAGGTCGAGAAATTCTCCCTCATCTTCAAACAAACTTAATTGATGGCTGCTACTTTTTTCATAAATCGCATACATAGCCTCTTCGTTAAGCTGTTCTGTGGGGTCAAGAATTGCCGCATCCTCCCCGATGGTTTCGTGAATTTCTTGAATGCGGTTTTTGAGTTTTTGCCGTAATCCTAGATTCCGCTCTAATCCCGTCTCTGGGAGAAAATTAAAGCCGTAAACCACATCATTCTCGCTGCCAATTCGATCGATCCGACCAAACCTTTGAATGAGTCGGACGGGATTCCAATGCAGGTCATAATTAACAATCAGGTTGCCATCTTGTAGGTTTAAACCTTCGGCTAAAACATCGGTAGCAATTAAAGTCTTGATTTCCGACTCTCCTGGGGTCAATTTATAGTATTTGTTGGCTTTAGGGGCAAATCTTCCCACTACCCGCGCCTTATTTTTATCGCCACTGTAAATGACTTCTAGATCGTCTCGATCGCCGTTAGGATTGAGGTTTTGATACAAGTAATAGGCGGTATCAGCATACTGAGTAAAAATGAGGCACTTGCTATCCTGCAGCGGGGGTTTATTCAACCAGCTTTTGAGGGTTTGTAATTTAGCGTCTTTGTCTGGGGTAATTGGCTCAACTAAGTGCAAAATTCTCTCTAGCAATTGGATGTCATGTTCGAGGTGTTTCTGCAATCTTGGGGCATCAAAATCAGCTAGATCATACTTCCCAGATGCCTGACGCAAAGCATCGATAATGTCTTGTTCTTCCCCATTGTTTGGCTCATAGAGAATTGCCTGAGCTTCTTCCCCGGCGGGGATAATTCCTTGACGTAAAGCTTCTCGAAAGCGTTGATGGACTTGCAGTAATTTCTTAACAGTTTGTTGGAAGGCATAAACGCTAGATTCAAAGCGTTTGAATAACAGGACTCGCATCAGTCCTCTTAAATTTGCCCCCCCAGTTTGTAAACTGAGTAATGGTTCTTGTTTGCGCTTATTTGGTAATACATAATTTCCCAAACCATAACGAGCATAGCAAAGTTCATTTTTACGAAGGTTGGCTGGTTGCTGTTGGCGAGATTTCCCTAAATATTGGCGCAGTTCTTGGTAAAGTCCTTGATAGGTATCTTCAATACTATATTCAATGGTTTGTAGTTCTCTTTTGGGAAAAAACTGATGCTTACCACCCACAATAACGTAAGCGCGTTGATTGCCGTTTAAATAATCCTTGAAATTGTCTGCATCTACGGGTTTATGAGTCTTAGCATCAAAGCCGTACCAGCGTAAAATGTGGTTGCGAGTGCGCCGGATCAAGATGTTAGATAACAAGTCAGGTAACTGCCGTTCCCCTTTCTCTACTAATCGAAAATATTCTTTTAGATCGGGCGGCTCTATGGGTAAATCTGTCTTATCATCTTGATGAAAAAGTTTAATCTGATGATAAATATCCCAAGCACTTTTATTACGAGGAGTTGCTGTCAGAAAACAGCATTGTCTCCCAGCTGCTAAAAAGGCTTCGACGATTTTATATTTTTGGGTTGCAACATTCCGCAGGTTATGACTTTCATCAATTAAGATAAAATCTCGATCTTTGTATTTAAAATCTTCTAATAAAACTCTGATGCCACTGGTTTCATCTTCCCGCAGCAATCCCATCGATAAAACGCGGGCGTTAAGTTGATAAATTTCGTTGTAGCGTTCCCACATTTCCACCAGTGGCGCTGGACAAATAATTAAGGGGCGGGCTTTTTCCACTTGTTCAAAGCGTTTGACAATGGCAGCACCAATGAAGCTTTTTCCTAGTCCTACCACATCGGAAACAAAACAACCTCCATACTCGCGGATGAGTTTAACTGCTTGGTTAACTGCTACTTTTTGAAAGTCTGCTAGTTTCTCGGTAATTTCGTTATCTATCATCATTTCGCTGGCAGTTTCTTCTGTCAATCGATCGCGCACGAGCATATAGAGAGTTTTCATATAGATGTCGTAGGGACGTACTGGCATCATCGCCCAAGACTGCTGTAAAGACTGCATCAGTGTTCCATCAAATTCTGTTGCTTCCTGCCAAAGTTGATTAAACCATTCTGTTAAACTGGCGTGGTTTTCATTACCGTGAACGATAACATTAAGTTCGGTATTGTGGGAAATTCCTGATAAAGTAAGGTTAGAAGAACCGACGATAGCAAGGCCTTTTTCTTGACGTTCTAGGGGTTGTCCCTGCTGGTTATAAATTGTCCCGTAGTCGAAGATATAGGCTTTAGCATGGAGTCGCCCTTGAGTATAAACTCGCACCTGAAGGCGTTTTTCTTCAATCATAAGAACCAGATTTTTTACTAAGGTTTCTGCTTCATCTGTTTGGTCCATCAGTTCGACGCTGGAACGAATATTGTCGGCGGTTTCTGTTGCCATCTGCTTGCGTTCTGTCCGTTTGGGGTATTCTTGTGCTTCCAGATGGTTTTTAATTAGTTCTAAGCGGCGGTAGCCTTCTGCTAGTTGTTCGATGGTTTCCCTGCTGCTGGTGTTGCCAATCAGGAGGCGCATTTGTGGGATGGTGGCGAGACGAGTTGCGATCGCAGTAAAGCCAGAGAGGAAAAAGTAACCGACGGCAAAATGGGCAGCTTCCGAGGACTGAAGAATTTGGTTGATGTTATCGACTAATTTTTGCTGGCGATTGTCGATGATGTCGTGGGTAGGCATAGTTCGATTTTTGAATTTTAGGGCTGTAACCAGTTTTCTATTACTAGATTATAAATATTTTCAAAATCACGAGTATTATCGGTTACTAAAATATCCTGCCGAGAACGAGCAACGCTTGCGATTAAAGCATCTAACTGTCCTGTTGGTTTGCCAATTTTTCTAAGTTCAGATTGAATTTTGCCAAATTCGATTGCAGCTTGTTCATCAAAAGCTATTATCGGTAACTGGTTGGCAAATCTGGTTAATGTATCTAAGTTACGTTCTAACTGAGTTGAGCAATAAACTCCTTTATATAGTTCCCCTAAGACTAAAGTGGATAGGTAAGATTCCTGATACTTAAGTCTAAAATGTGAAACGACCGTCAGATTCCCTTTGAGAATGGCAATACGGATGTTAGTATCCAGTAAATACATGAATTTTCGGCTTAATCATCGAATTTAATTTCCACACCTAGATCAGCATGGCGCTCTCGGTCAATTTCAGAAAATATATCATCGAGTTCTGGTTGATTTTTCCATACTCCAATAAGAGTTTCTAAGTCTTCCCACAATAATTTTTTTTGAATTAAATTGTCAGGGATTGACCGAGAAATTTTTACGCCATTAGGGAGAGATAAATCTTCTAATAGCTCGATAGTATTGCCTTTGATAATTCCTTGTATTTTCATAGTAGTTTAGGATAATGCTTGCTCAACTAAGACGGCAGTTTCACGATCTAGAACAGAGAGAGTTTCTTGAATTAAATTGACTTCACTAGCGGTTCTCACACCTGTGTGGCACATTTAAACCTTTGCTGATTAAGCTTTTTAACATCGATAATGTACCTCTTGTGAACAGGAACCGCTATAGAACAGAAAGCGGGTTTCTGGTAAATAGCTAAATTAAAGCTCAGATTTTGTTAAGAAACCCGCTTTCTCCCAGCTTCTTTCTCCGCTATAGAACAGAAAGCGGGTTTCTGGTAAATAGCTAAATTAAAGCTCAGATTTTGTTAAGAAACCCGCTTTCTCCCAGCTTCTTTCTAAAGTCGATTACTTCTTGCTGTTGTTGGGGGGTGAGAGTGTGCAGTTTTTCTAAGATGGTTTGTGAGTGAGTGGTTGCTTGTGTCATGGTTTCATTCTCTTGGGGGTTTTAATAATTATATCTTGATTTCAGATACCCGACTTCTTAAAGAAGTTGACTTCATTTGCTGCCAATACCTCGAAGATAGTCTTTATTGGTGGCTAAGTCCCCCGGTCCCCCATCGACACAACCAATATATTCTTTGGCTGCTTCATAGAATGAAACAGTGTTTTTTTCTTCAGTGATTTCTTTCTTCTGTGCCTTAATTTGATTTTCAGCTTGCTCTAGGTTTAAAAGTTCATGTTTTAATGCTAAAGCAACAAATTTGTCAAAGCTGTTTGCTTTTCCTAATTGAATTATTTTTTCAGTTTCCTGAATTAATTTTATTTTTAACTCTAATGTTTTATAAGTTGTTTTTTCCATTTTATTTGTACTCCTAATTAATGGCATATTCTGTGAATTTTCGTTTAAATGGAGAGTGAAATCCGATGACAATATCTGTTTTAGGAATTCCTAGTTCAACTAACTGTTCAGCTACTGAAATTTCTGTGTTGTTCTGTTGAATATAAACTTTGTTGTTAATAATATCTAAATGTAAAAGACATCCATAAATCCAATGATTATTATGCCAACCAACTTGTACTAATAAATAATGTTTTCTCAGATCGTCAAAGATTATTTCTAGGGAAATTTCACTAGACTGCTGAATTTTAGCTTGTTCTTCAATTAGGGATTTAACTAATTCAATGTAGTTGATTGCCATTCTACGATCTCCTCTCTGTGATATCCCTAGCTGGTATATCCTGATTTTAGCAGGTTTTCCTAATTTTAGCATCTCGTAACAATCTTAAGGTTCACAGTCTAGGAAATCCTTCTTGTTATTTCTCCTCTTCTGTGATGATTTCAGATACCCGACTTCTTTAAGAAGTTGACTTCATTTTCCATTGTAGCTTAAAGCCGTCCTAAAAGGACGGGGTTTTAAACCCAAATTTTCGATAAGATAAGTGTAGGTTAAAATTAAGGGGATGAAGGTTCGTGAGGTTATCTGTCGCCTAATTGATGATGGTTGGTTGCAAGTTTCGCAAAAAGGAAGCCATCGTCAGTTTAAACACCCCGTCAAGCTGGGTAAAGTTACCGTTCCGGGGAAACTGTCAGATGATATACCTATCGGAACTTACAAAAACATTCTACGGCAAGCTGAATTGGAGGGTTGAATGACTGAATTGAATAGTATGGTTGTGGTTAAGGATAACGCTATTGAAATAGAGCGTCAAGAAGAGTTAAAAGACTTCCTCCAAGAACAAGAACAACAAGTTCTTGAGCAATTCAAACCGGGTACATTCGGATGTCATGAGTTACTTGACAGAACAGCGATGGTTAGTGATTCTTTGGAGCGTTTTATTGTTTCCCATCCAGCTTGTGTACAAAACCCTGAATGGTACGCTCTAGCAAGACAAGCTGCTGAGGCTCTACATATTCTCTATCAAAAAGTTGGTGCAGTGCATCTCAAGGGAGACTAAGGTTTTGACTAGCAAGAGAGGTTAATAAAGAAATCGAAATTGTGTGATGATTTCAGATACCCGACTTCTTTAAGAAGTCGGGTATCTAACCCCTTACAGTCCATACAATGCCGCTACTCTCTCATCTATCTCTTTTTCCCATTCTTCACAGTTAACTCCTTTGGCATCTAAGCATTTTTGTACTAATTTAATGATGGGTTTCTTTTCTGTTTCCAAGATTCTAGAGTGTCGCCTTTCAATTCCTTAGTTCTATTTCCATCTCTAATGAAAATTTTACCTTCTAGATAAGCAATTTCTGATAAATCCAGGGGCTTGACTTCAACCTGACAAATTTCTCCTTCAGGAAGCGTAAAAAATTCTACCATCACTAAAACTTTATTAGGATGAAGTGGATAAGGTGTAATTTTTGACTCCATAATTTGTCGTAAATTATTCTCAAAACCATCCTTATTTTTTCCTTTTCCAACAGTATAATCTGGCTCAAGTCCTTTTATTTCTAAATTATCAGAAACTCCAATGAGAAGAGTACCACCATCGGTATTTAAAAAGGCTGTAATGTTTTTTAAGGATGCAAGAAGAACATCTTTATTTTTTGTATTTGTCTTAATATCTACTCTTAGAGTTTCTTTGAACTCTAGTTTGCTTCCTTCACCTTGAGCAATCAGACTCAGAATTGGATGAGATTTCCAGTAAGTAGGAGGCTTTGTCAAAACTCGACTACAGTGTTCTATATGTCTTTCATACTTTTCTTTTACTTCGGCTAATACTCCCTGAGCTTTTGCTAGTTTAGGATAGCGGCGACAGTACCAAAGTTCTATTTCACGAATATCCTCATAGTCTAATTCATAGAGTTGATAAATAATGGCATCAATTTCTTTTTGTTCATGTAAATGATAGGGATAGCTTTGATTATGCTTTTGTTGATTAATAATACTTTCAACTAAAGTTTTGATTCTATCGTGCAAATCAGGACTTAATGAAGGTAATATCAGTCGTGTTAAAACTTCTTCCCCTGTTTCAACTGTATGGGATACATAGCTCTTGAGTAAATAACGAGAGACAATAGAAGTTAAGAATCCTAGTAAAACTCTTGATTCAATCCCTCTAACAAAAATAGTTGAACCTTTATTGCCAAAAATACAGCCACTTCCCAATCGAAAAGTAGGACTATAAATACCAGTAGGCGAAAATGTTATCCCCTCTTGAAAATAATATTCTGAGTTTTGAAAACGAGAGGCAATCCTGTGTTCCTCTTGTGGTTCAATCTTATTGAATTCTTTTTTTCGCCGTTTAACATCAGCAATAGTAGCAGTGCGGAGGCGATGGACAGCATCTCTTGACCAATCTATCAAATATTGTGTCGGTACATAGTAATTGGGAAGCCAACCTTCATCAGTATTACTTTCGCCGCCTTTATCAAAGGGCAGAAAACAGCGATTATTATACTTATTGGGAGCTACTCCATTTAGTTTTTCATCATCACTTAAGCCTGCAATATCAGCATCAGTAAGTAATTTACTCTCGTCTAATATTTCATAACTTCCCCTTGCTCCTCTACGTTTACGAAGATAGTAATCATTGTCACTCGTTTGAAGTCCTACTTTTACATCAGCTATTGTCCCCAAGCGAGAAAAATTACTATTGCTCAACAACTGATAAAGCTTGGGTGAACCGATGAAAAGTGACAAGTTATCATAAGTAGCTATCAAAGATTGGGGATAAGTATAACGAGCATAATCTATCGTTTGTAAATCCACACTATGAGCAGCGATCGCAGCTAGGTTCTCAGTTAGTTTATTCCAGTCCCCGATTTGAAGGCTACGCAAATCTGCGGCGATTAGATCATGGCTTTCAGATGCCGTATTTTTAGCAACGGTCAAAATACAAGTATTAACTGTAGCATCAAAAACCCAAGAAGGCAGATCGATAAAATGAGCAATAGTGGTCTTTTCAAGAAATAGCTTTCTTAAAGGTTTGTGAGTTTTAATAGTCCGCCAAGTATCAGAAACTATGTAACATAATTGACCGCCAGAACGTAGCAACTGCAAGCCACGGGCCATGAATAAACCATAAGTATCTTTGGATTGTGCGCCATCAGTCAGACGGTCAAAATAGAGATCGCGCACCCTGTCACCAACAGTCGCACCATAAGGCGGATTAGCTAAGACAATATCAAACCCCTTTTGTGAAAAAACTTCAGCAAATTCTACGGCCCAATCAAATCCGTTAACCTTATTACTTCCATGGGTTATCAAAGCAATTTCAGCTTTAAATTCATTGATTTTTTGTTTTAAAATTTGCTTTTGAACTCCTTCACTCATTGTCAGATAAGAGTTTTTTGCATCTCTATATTGGCAAATTATCTGGCCTCGAAGAGTGTACTGTCCTACATTCTCTGGATTAGGAGCAGTGAGACTATCACCAGATTCAATCTTAAAATCTAAGTTAGGTAACGGTTCAGGATGCTCACCGTCAAATTCTACAGTTAGTGATAGCCAAAGACGTAATCGAGCAATATTTACCGCAAATTCATCAATATCTACACCATAGAGATTATTTTGAATAATATTGAGTTTACGGTGGTAATCATCACGAGCATTTTCTGGTTGAGCGCGGGTGTCAAGCAAACGAGTAAGCGAATGTAGTTCATGCAGCATACCTAATAGATAAGCGCCACTTCCACAAGCAGGATCTACTATTTTCACTTGGCTCAGTTTCTGCAAAAGATCACGAGCTTTTGGAACGTTTATCTGCTCTACATTATGTTCATCAACTAAGGCTTCATAGCCTCCTAAATATCCCTTCAAAGCCTCCCGACACATAAAAGAAACAATCGGTTTAGGTGTGTAATAACTACCTGATTTATGTCTTCCCGTGACTAATTCCTCAAAGACTTTTCCCAACATTTCTGGGTCCACTGCTACCTCCACATCAAGAGGTGTACTCTCAGTCACCGTGAAATTAAAATTACTAAAAAGGCCCTGTAAGATAACATCGATCGCCTGATCGGGTACTATTATATTAGGATTGCGGTCATCCTCATCTTGTTCAAATAATCCCCCATTAAGATAGGGAACTGTGCCAATTATTTGCCGAAGAAAACCACCGTTATTAATACCAATAATATCCGTTTGTTGGGGATTATTTAGTCCCGTAAAAAATAGATGAGTCAAGCGATTACGATAAAAGTTTTTGTCCGAGGTGCTGTTATCATTCTGATAATCCTGCCATAATGTTTCTAGATAGTCTGTTTGTTCGTTAAACTTCAGCCAACCTTTTTTCTGGATAAAAACAATAAACATCAGGCGATTAAACAGCTTCTGAGTAAATAGTCTTCTCTGGTCAGCATTAGGGAGAGTTTTGGTAATTAATTGCTCAACTTTTTCAAAGACCGAGCGATACTGTTCAAAAAATTTCTTAGTAACTTTCTCAACATCAAAAGCTTCATCATGACGTTCCTGAATCCCTAAAGGAGACTCGGAACTAATATTATCTAAATCTAGTAAACTTAGGCGTTCTGTAGCGGTTCGTAACTGTTCCCCCGGACCCACTGTAATTCGGCGCAAAACTTGCCGTTTTTCTTGTTTAACATCATATTTAACATTGATAAAATGCCACCGTTCTTGGTGGAAATTAGAGAACACAAAGAGAGTGTAGGGATGGTTTTTTAGCAGTTGAGTAACGACAAGACGCTCTAAATTGAGCAGCAGTTGCTTAGAGTTGAGACGAGCATAAATAACCTGAAAGTCTTCCCACCCAGAAGCTAATAGGATTGGATCTTCTGCTAATGCTTCTACTGCTTTATCCGGCCAATTGCGTCGGGACAGGATTTGATTTTCTCGCTTGTAATTTAACTCAGACCAGAATAATTTTTTGAGCGCATCCAATCCTCTCAGGGATGAAAGAAGGTCATAAACTGACTGCCGAAGTTCAATATCACTCATAAGTTTTCCCACGACCTCTCATTTAGGTTTACTTTCTCTAAGTAGCTGATTATAAATCCCCCCTTGATCCCTAGGGTTGATTCATGGTAGGGTTGATTCATGGTAGGGTTGATTCATGGTAGGGTTGATTCATGGTAGGGTTGATTCATCGTAGGGTTGATTCATCGTAGGGTTGATTCATCGTAGGGTTGATTCATGGTAGGGTTGATTCATGAATCAACCCTACCCTTAATAAGGGGGTGTCTGATTTTAACATCTGACTACTTAGGACTTTTGCCACTTCAGTTAAATTGTATCGGGATCGATGCCTAATTCTCGCAATTTTTGTGCCAATTTTTCCTTGGCTTGTCGTTCCCTTTCTTTTTCTAAAAGAGCCTGTTCTTTTTCTAAAAGAGCCTGTTCTTTTGCCTGTCTTTGCTGTAATTCCGCTTCTTGAGGAGTGGGGACTAATTGACCATCGGCGGTAAAATAACGCAGTTTACGGTCAAATATCCCTAAATATAATCCTAACTGTTCACTCCACAGATAACCCTGTTCATTGGGAGAAATGGCTTGATATTGTCCCTCAATTAGTCTAAATCCTTGTAATTCTAACGTATTAGGATCGAACCAAAAATAATTAGGAGTGCGAAAGGTATTCTGATAGAGAGTTTTCTTGTTCTTGCGGTCAATATTGGCCGTAGAATCGGAGAGAATCTCGACAATTATATCGGGATATTTACCCTGTTCTCCCCAAACTACCCAACTTTTGCGGGGACGTTTTTCGGTATCTAAAACCACAAAAAAATCAGGACCCCAGAAATCACGTTTTTTTAGTTGTTC
>VYKR01000190.1_pt1 | contig 12154 bp, 10 predicted proteins | sample 5109561 | NCBI WGS metagenome assembly VYKR01 (sample SAMN12291799, study PRJNA351875) | freshwater metagenome | isolation source: freshwater lake | place: USA: Michigan, Ford Lake | collected 2015-08-15
GCTGCCGGTCACTGCTGTCGCGGCGAGCTGCGCCTGCGCGCGCGCGCCGTCCGCGGTCGCCGGATCGATCGACGACAGGATGAAAACGGTGATCGACTGGTCGGGATCGAGCAGCGGATCGTTCGACCCGGCCGCATAGGTGGTGTCGATACCGGCATCGTACTGGCCGTTGCCGTCGGCGTCGATCACGATCGAGGTGATCGTCGGGTCGAAATCGTCGCCCCCCAGCGTCGCATTGCTCGACAGGCGGAACGCCTCGGCGCCGTTGCCGACATTGGTGATCGCGAAGGTGAGCACCTGGTTGGTCGATCCGGGCACCGTCGCGACGTCGCCCGGATTGGCCGACGCGACCGAGACGTCGAGCAGTTCGTCGACCCGGAGGCTGACGGTGTTCGACTCGACGACGGTGTCTGTTCCGCCCTGTCCGCTATAGGTGGCAGTCGCCGTGTTGTTGATGATCGTGCCGGCCTTGGTGCCCGACGCCTCCGCCGTCCCCGCGCCGCACACGGTCGCCAGAACGGCCGCCGAACAATGAAGGCCACGCCTGCGCAGCGTCGCCGATCTTCCCTGATACCCCAGCATCTCGCCCCTCGAATCCCATACTTCTTGATGCGGATTAGCCTGGGATCGTTAAGAAACCTTTCCATGGTCCGGCGCGGCGGCGGGGCGCCAACCGGATCGGGGTGGCTCGGAGGGGTGACGCGGCGAGGCGATGGGCTTCAAGCGCCCGGGCGACGTGATCGACGGGTTACCGCGCTTTTGGGAAGCGAGGCGCGAGCAGCCGGGATTCGAACGGGCGGGATCAGTCCGTCACGATCACCGGCCCGGCGACGGACTGGCTGGGGCGGCAGGAGTCCCAGCCAAGGTTTAGGCCTCACAAATAGGGCGGAAAACCGTCGGCGATGCAGTGAAGTCGAGGCCAGGTTGATACAGTCGGTTGCCACAGGCGCAAGCTACATCGCGGACGGGAACCGACTCGTTCTGGGACTTTTGCCGCACATGCAATGCGGACACAGCGCGCTATCAATCGACAAACGGCCTGGTTCAGAGCAATCTTAACAGCACAGCTGACATCCCGTCCGTCATCTCAGCCGTTCGGACCCGGACCCTCGGTCAGGTCGCAGAGCTATCGGAACCTGATACCGAAGCCGAGCTTCCAGCAAGGGTGATTGCGCTCACCTACGCTAGGTCAACCAGGGAAGTGGGCAAGCCCGACATTCGAACCTACAACTACTCCGTGTATTGAAACGGAGCGCACTTTATGCCGTGGAACGATCCGCTTGTGGGAAAACCCACCTTTAATGAAACCGGAGACGCGTTGGCGAGGCTGATCACCGCCGCTCGGGGAACGTCCGGCGGCGAACGGCGTGTCGCGTCGTTCTTGCTCAATTGGTGGGACGGTCAAGCTGGCCTTATCAGCATGGCTGACCTCTGCTATGTTGACGCGGAGACAAGAGAAGACATTCTCGTAGTTATTGCTTTCCTCGCCAGAAATGGCGTTCACTATGCTGACGCTTGGGGTCGCCGTGGAGACATTCAGAAACTGATGGACTAGTCTAGTTCTTTGATCAGACCTGACAATTAGGTGCTCGCAAAGTAAGGACACCATCGCCACTCGCTGTCAAGATCACCGGACAGCCAATGCAGATGCTTCCCGCAAGCAGACTGGCCGCTAGAAATCGGACCGTAAGCGAGTGGGAATCAAAGGTCATTGTGACCGCTTGTTTGCGGCAACGTTCTAGACCGCTTCTCTGATATTACATTGTTCTAAGTAAACTATGTAGCAATACTAATGTGCAGCACAACGTACTATTCTGCTGTCATTCTGGCCCAGATTCCTATGTTTAAGGCTAATTCTTGTTATCTTGGCAGCGGACGATTGTTGGTCTAGGTCTTGTTGCGTGCGTCCCATAATCCAGTGAGACCTCTGAATAATCATTCAAGCGCAGAGAAGCTGAGGCAAGCACTCTGCTTTCTGGTGGACCACTGAGGGCTTTGCCGCGACCGTAACGATCCCTTCTCACCAATGTTTCAGGTTAAAACGGTTTAGCTCAGCTTCGATCTTGCAACAGGCGCTCACATCGCGTGTTCTCCACTAACATCAAGAAGCCGTGATCGCCGAGTCCATTTTTGGGGCGGAGTCTGAGTTCATGACAATTCGGCAATGGGCGCGAAAGTTGAAGCGGGACATTTTGGCGGTGTGGATCGCTGCACGCGACCCGCGGGTCAGTTGGCGATTGAAGGTGCTGGCCGGCGCGGTAGCGGCGTACGCGTTCAGTCCGATAGACCTCATACCCGACTTCATCCCCGTTCTCGGCTATCTAGACGACTTGCTGATTGTCCCGGCCGGCATCTGGCTAGTCACGCGTATGGTCCCGGCGCCATTGATGCAGGAGTTTCGACTTCGGGCGACACGCAAAGCAGATCGCCCGATTAGCCTGGTGGCGGCCGGGATAGTTGTTTTGCTTTGGCTAGGTGTGGGTTTCGCGGTCTGGACAGTCATCCGGCCGACGACTTAATTGTCCATTTCGAACCCGGAGATCAGAAACAATTTGGCAAAAGTCAGAGGCGGAACTCAATCCGTTTCAGCGAATTGCGGCATTATCCGTCGTAGGATCGGTACGCCGTCGAGCAATTGATGCTTCAATGCGCCTGCGATGTGAAGCGCGATCAGGGCGAGCATGGTCCAAGCGAGAAGGCCGTGCGCGTTCCTGAGCGTGGCGTTCAGCGCCTCGTTCGGGCCGATCGGCAGCGGCGGTACGCTGAACAGGCCGAAGGTCGTTGGCCGCGGCTTGGCGTTTGCGGACGTGAACACCCAACCCGATAGCGGCATCACCACCATGAGCGCGTACAGGCCCCAATGCGCCGCGTGCGCCAGGGTGCGCTGCCAAGCCGTGATCTCGCGCGGCAGCGGCGGCGGGCGGTGTCCCAGCCGCCAGGCCAACCGCGCGAGGCTGAGCGCCAGCACCGTCAGGCCGATCGACTTGTGCAGCCAGATCCAGCCATCGAATAGGCCCTTGTTGAACGCCCCGAGCAGCAGGTTCGCGCCGATCAGCGCCGCGATCGTCCAATGGAACATGATCGCCACGCGGCCATAGCGATCCGCGCCGCCCTGCCGGGCGTTCGTCGTCCCAGCGCTCGCGATCGTGCTCACGATACCCTGTCGGCGACGAGCCGTTCCACCACGCCCGGGTCGGCGAGCGTGGAGGTATCGCCCAGGTTCGTCGTGTCGCCCTCGGCGATCTTGCGCAGGATGCGGCGCATGATCTTGCCCGAGCGCGTCTTGGGCAGCGCGGGCGCGAACTGGAGCGCGTCGGGCGCGGCGATCGGGCCGATCTCGCGCCGGACCCAGGCGCGCAGCTCGGCGTGTAAGTCGTCGGACGCCGCCTCCCCGGCGTTCAGCGTGACATAGGCGTAGATGCCCTGCCCCTTCACGTCGTGCGGCATCCCGACCACCGCCGCCTCGGCGACCTTGGCGTGCGACACCAGAGCCGACTCGACCTCGGCGGTGCCCATGCGGTGGCCGGATACGTTGATCACATCGTCGACGCGCCCCGTTATCCAATAATAGCCGTCGGCATCGCGGCGGCAGCCGTCGCCGGTGAAGTACCGGCCGGGATAGGTCGCGAAATAGGTCTGGAAGAACCGGTCGTGATCGCCCCAGAGCGTGCGCGCCTGTCCCGGCCAGCTTGCGGCCAAGCACAGATTGCCGTCGGCGGCGCCCTCCAGCTCGCGCCCTTCGGCATCGACGAGGACGGGCAGGATACCGGGCAGCGGCCTGGTCGCGGAGCCGGGTTTCAGGTCGGTCGCGCCGGGCAGCGGCGAGATGAGGATGCCGCCCGTCTCGGTCTGCCACCAAGTATCGACGATCGGACAGCGACGCTCGCCGACGACGCGGTGATACCAGTCCCAGGCTTCCGGGTTGATCGGCTCGCCGACGCTGCCCAGCAGCCGGAGCGACGCACGCGAGCTCTGCGTGACCCACTCGTCGCCCTCGCGCATCAGGGCACGGATCGCGGTGGGGGCGGTGTAGAGGATGTTGACGCCCAATTCGTCGACCGTGCGCCACAGCCGCCCGTGATCGGGATAGTTGGGCACGCCGTCGAACATGACGGTGGTCGCGCCGTTCGCCAGCGGGCCGTAGACGACATAGCTGTGCCCGGTCACCCAGCCGACATCGGCAGTGCACCAGAACACCTCGCCCTCGCGGTAGTCGAACACGTCGCGAAAGGTGCTCGTCGTCCAGACGCCGTAGCCGCCCGTGGTGTGGAGCACGCCCTTGGGCTTCCCCGTCGAGCCGCTGGTATAAAGGATGAAGAGCGGGTCCTCCGCCCCCATCGGCTCGGGCGCGCAGTCGGGCGAGGCGGCGTCGACCAGTTCGTGATACCACAGGTCGCGTCCCGGCGTCATTGCCACCTCTTCACCCGTCCGGCGCACCACGACGACGCGCTCCACCCCCGGGCAGCGGGTCAGCGCCTCGTCCACATTGGCCTTCAAGGGAACGCGCTTGCCGCCCCGGCAGCCCTGGTCGGCGGTGATGACGAGCGTGGAGTCGCAGTCCTGGATGCGCCCGGCCAGCGCGTCGGGGGAGAAGCCGCCGAACACCACCGAATGGATCGCGCCGATGCGCGCGCAGGCCAGCATCGCCACCGCCGCCTCGACGATCATCGGCAAATAGATCGTCACCCGGTCGCCCCGGCGCACATCCTGATCCTTCAGGACGTTGGCGAAACGGCAGGTCTCGGCATGCAGTTCGCGGTAGGTCACGCGTCGCGTGTCGCCCGGCTCGTCCCCCACCCAAATGATCGCGACCTGGTCGCCCCTGGCCACTAGATGCCGGTCGAGGCATTCGTGCGACAGATTGAGCGCGCCGTCCGCGTACCATTGGATACGGAAATCGGCCTCGTCGAACGATGTGTCCTTGGCGCGGGTCGGCGGCGTGATCCAGTCGAGGCAGCGGGCCTCGTTCAGCCAATAGCCCTCCGGATCGGCGATCGCGGCCGCACAGCGCCGGTCGTAATCGGCGCGCGTGACCCGCGCTCCATCCGCCGCCGCACCGACTGGAAATAGCTGTTCGGTCATAGGCCCCCAGAACTTTGGAACGACCGCCGCGCGACCGGCGGCCGCCCCGTCCCTAGAAGAACAGGATTGCGCCCGCCGCGAGCGCATCCGAGTTCGCGTCGTTGCCATTATGCGCGCGCGACCGGGTATACGTATACTCCCCGATCAGAGTCACCCAGCTCGTCAGGCCGTAGCGTGCCTGGCCCACATAGCTCGAGTTCGACTTGACCAGTTCCGACACCGGCTCGTTGTCGGTCCGATCGAGGGTGCTGCGGCCGTAGCTGGCGCCCAGCGTGAACTTGCCGAAGCCGGCCGTTCCCTGGACGTAGAACCCGTCGCTGTCGCGCTTGCGGCCGGCCGCATCGGTGGACAGCAGGAATAAGCCGATCGTGCCGACGCCCGTGCCCGTGTAGTAATAGCCGGTCAGCCCGAAATTGGCGTAGGACAGCTTGGCCCCGAGGTCGATCGCGCGCCCGGTGTAGGAGGGTAGTCCGTCGATCCCGTCATGCTTCTGGACGAGGCCGCTGACCCAGGCGTGCGCGCCGAAGCCGCCGTCGGTGGGTACCAGGTCGTAGGTCACCTTGCCCTGAAAACCAGGCGACCCGTTCACCTCGTTTCGACCGATGGTGGTGAGCGGCTGGAAGATGCCGACCGCGAACTGCAGCCCGCCGAATTTGGGGCTCGAATAGGTGATCTGCGGCTGGAAGTCGGTGTAGATGTACCCCAATCCGATACGCCCCAGTGACGTGTTGGACGGCGCAGCGTTGCCCGCCGCGGTGCCGACCGCGAGCAGCGTGATGTCGTTCAGGATCGCGTCCGACGCGAACAGCCCGATGTCGCGGCCGATCTTCACCTCACCGAAGTTCGGCTTGCCGAAAGTCAGATAGGTCTGGCGGGCATCGATCCCCGACGTCTGCAACGCCTGAGGCAGCCCCGCACCGTTCGCGCCGCTGTTGCCGACCCCGCTGTTGATGCCGGGATACAGGCCGAAATGCGCGCCGACATCCCACCCACCCTGATTGGTGGTCACGTCGACCTTCAGGAACCCGGGCAGCAAGCCGTTGCGGATCGACGACGAGTTGTCGCCCACGCTGGCGAGCCCGCCCGCGACCGCATTACGTGGCAGCGCCTTGTCGCCGTTGTCGTTGACGTAATAGCCATTTACCGATCCGGAGAATTTCACGCCGACATCGCCGATCTGGAAGCCCACGCCCGCGTCCATCATCCGGACGAGCTTCTTGTCGTCGAGCCGCTCGGCGGCGGCCTGTTGCGGCCCCTCGGCGGAGTTGTTGCCGGGAACGGTGGTCGCGCCAGCCGTCTGGTTGGGCACGGCCGCCTGCGGGGCGGGCTGGGTCTGCTTGCGCGCGACGAGCGCATTATACTCGTCGTCGGTCAGGATGCCCTTCTCCTTCAGTCGAAGCAGCAACTCGTCCGTCGCGTCCTGCGCATGCGCCGGCGTCGCCGACACCGCCATAAGCGCCGCGGCGGCGGCCGCGCCCAACAGCTTCGCCGTTCCGATCATGCAGTCCTCCCCAGGTTGCGGCCGCTTCTCAAGCGCGCCTTACCCGGAAGGCTGGGGAAATCGGGTCGCGGGCGAAATTAGACTAAAGGCGCGGGACTAAGGTGCAATCGCCACGCCCCACGGGGCCCGTCCGGCCGGGATGGTGGCGATCACCTTCGCGCCCGCTATGTCGATCACCGAGACAGTGTCGCTCAGGCCGTTGGCGGCGAAAGCGCGCTTGCCGTCCGGAGAGACCGCCAAGTGCCACACGCGACGCCCGACGGGCACCAGCGCCGTCAACTTGCGCGAGGCGCGGTCGATGATCGCCACATGGTCGGCGCGCCCGAGCGCCACCAGCACCTGCCGGCCGTCGGGGGTGAAGCGCAAGCCCACCGGCAGCACCTTGTCGGGCGCAACGCCGGGCACCTCGAAGCGGATCGTATCGGTGACCTTCCGCGTCGTCGGATCGACCACCTGGACAGTACCGCCGATCTCGGCGGACGCCCACAGCTCGCGGCCGTCGGCGGTGAACTCGGCATGGCGGGGACGCTCGTCGACCGACGTCGTGCCCGCCAGCTCCCGCTTGGCGATGTCGATCCAGTGGAGCGCGTGGTCGGTTTCCGACGTGGACACCGCGAAGCGCCCGTCCGGGCTGACCGCCATTCCTTCCGGCTCGACGCCGACGACTACCTGAAAGGCCACCGTCCGCTTTGCCACGTCAATCGCGGTCACGGTGGCGTCGCGCTCGTTGGAAGCGAACAGGAGCCGGCCGTCCGGCGACAGCGCGAACGTCTCCGGGTTCTCGCCCGACGGCAGGTCGGCGATGACCTTGCCCGTGGCACGCTCGACGATCTGCACCGCGTTGTCGTCCGACGCGCAGACATAAAGATACTCTCCGTCGCGCGACAGCACGATGCCGCGCGGACGCTTGCCGACGGGCCAGGTCGCCGTCACCTTCAGCGTCGCGCCGTCGATCACGGTGATGGACGCCCCACGCTCGTTCGAGACATAGATTGTCTCGGCCGCCGCAGGGACGGACGCGAGAAGCAGGAATGGGACCAGGATACGCATCGCGCGAGGATACGTCACATCGGGGCGGAGGCAACCTCGTACGAAAGTCCAATAGGCCGCATCCGTCGCGCGCTTAACTGTCTGCTGGGCACGCGGGAGCACCGAAGCGCGTGTCCGTAGGAGTATTTGTATGGCCGGTTCCCAATCTGGTTTGCTGTCCCGCGTCGCGCTGGCGACCTCCGCGGCGATTCTCGCATCCGCAGTGGGTGCGAACCTGTACGCGCACGGCAACGTCACCACCCAGGCTGTCGACACCAGCAAGCTGCCCGCGATCGGCGACGCTCTGCTCACCAAAAATCCGTACCGGGGCAACGCGGACGCCATCCGGATCGGCCAGTCCGCCTACGGCCAGAACTGCGCACGCTGTCATGGACTCGACGCGATCTCGGGCGGTATCGCTCCCGATTTGCGCTACCTCGACAAGGGCGAGGCGGGCGACGAGTGGTATATGGAGCGGTACCACAAGGGCGCGGTCCGCGACGGCAAGGTGTATATGCCTGCCATGGGCGACACGTTAGGCCAGAAGGCCGGTTGGGCGATCCGCTCATGGCTCGATACCAAGCACCAGGAGTAGCATGACCCCCACCCGCCGAGTGTTCCTATCGGGCGCGCTCGCCGCGCTGGCCCTTCCCCGCGTCGCCGCGGCGGCTTCGCTGGACAAGGTGAAGGCAAACGGCATCCTGCGGGTCGCCGTCTACCGGGATTTCGCGCCCTGGTCCTGGCGTGACGCCGCGGGCAAACTATCGGGGATCGACGTGGAACTCGGCGAGGCGGTGGCTCGGAAGATCGGCGTGCGGGCCGAGCTGGTTGACTTCATCGCGGACGAGAGCGTGGGCGACGACCTGCGCAACATGGTGTGGCGCGGCCCGCTGATCGGCGGGCAGGTCGTCGACGTGATGATGCACGTTCCCGTCGACCCCCGCTTCTCGCGGGAGAACGACCGCGTCGCGATCGGCGCGCCTTATTATCGCGAGGCGTTCCAGATGGCGTGCGGCGCGGATACCGACTGCGAGGTCGCGCCCCCGCAGTTCAAGGGCAAGAAGCTCGCGGCCGAGCTCGACTCGATCCCCGACATCTACCTGTCCGGCAGCTTCGGAGGCGTCCTGCGCGGCGACGTCGCGCATCTTCTGAGCGGCGCGGCCGCGATCGACCAAGTCACGCAGGGCAAGGCCGATATGGTGCTCGCCACGCGCGCGCAGGTGGAGCACGCACGAAAATCCGCGGGCGACCGCCTCAAGGTCAGGCGCAGTCCGCTTCCCGCGCTGCCCAGCCCCGGGTGGGACGTGGGCGTGGCCGTGCGCGACGACAGCCGCGACCTGGGCGACACGATCGACCAGATGATGGCGGGCTTTCGTCGCGACGGCACGCTGGACGCCATCCTCGCGCGCTACGGCGTCACGCCCAACGCGCCCCTCGCGACTTGACGTTGGTTGGACGTACACCTGAGTTGTTGATCCAAGGTCCAATTCATCGCGCGGTCGCTCGGTCGTAGCATCCGGCAATAGTCTCGGCGCGAGCCCGTAGCCGAGCGGTATGGGAGAAGAAGCATGAGCAAGCTCGGTCACATGGCGGTTCTGCTGGCGGGCGTCGCCGCCGTCCCGATCTCGCCGCTCGCCGCCAGGGACGCCAAGGACAACGAAACTCAGGCCGTCGCCGTCGCCGCAGCCGCAGCGGGGCCGACCGACATCGACCTGATGAACGACGACAAGACGCCGGGCGACATCCTGACTTACGGCATGGGTCCCAAGGGGCAGCGGTTCAGCCAGCTCCAGGCGATCAACGCGTCCAATGTCTCGCGCATGGTGCCGGCCTACTCCGCCTCGCTCGGCGGCGAGAAGCAGCGCGGGCAGGAATCACAGCCGATCGTTTATGACGGGATGATCTACGTCACGGGCTCCTATAGCCGCCTATTCGCCTTCGACGCGCGGACGGGCGAGGAGAAATGGCAGTATGATGCGCGGTTGCCCGACGGCATCATGCCCTGCTGCGACGTGGTGAATCGGGGCGCCGCCATCTACGGCGACAAGATCATCTTCGGGACGCTCGACGCCCACATGGTCGCGCTCAACCGCAAGACCGGCAAGGTGATCTGGAACAAGAAGCTCGCCGACTACGCGGCCGGCTACAGCTACACTGCCGCTCCGATGATCGTGAACGGCAAGGTCCTTTACGGTAATTCCGGCGGTGAGTTCGGTGTCGTCGGCAAGGTCGAGGCGCGCGACGTCAACACTGGCGAGCTCGTTTGGACGCGGCCCACGATCGAGGGCCATATGGGCATGATGAACGGCAAAGAGGCGGGCGTCACGGGAGTCACCAACGCCACCTGGCAGGGCGATCAGTGGAAGAACGGCGGCGGCGCCACCTGGCTGGGCGGCACGTACGATCCCGAGACCAAGCTCGCCTATTTTGGCACGGGCAATCCGTCGCCCTGGAACAGTCATCTGCGCCCGGGCAACAACCTCTACACCTCCTCGACGATCGCGCTCGATCCCGAGACCGGGCAGGTGAAGTGGCATTATCAGACGACGCCGCACGACGGCTGGGACTTTGACGGCGTGAACGAGTTCATCCCGTTCGATCATAACGGCCGCAAGCTCGGTGCGAAGGCGGACCGCAACGGCTTCTTCTTCGTCCTCGACCGCACCAACGGCAAGTTCGTATCGGCTACCCCCTTCGTGTCCAAGGTGACCTGGGCGACCGGCTTCGACAAGAACGGCAAGCCGAAGTTCGATCCCGCGAACCGGCCGGGCGCGCCGACCGGCGAGAAGGGCACGTCGGTCTTCTCCGCCCCGTCCTTCCTCGGCGGCAAGAACTGGCAGCCCATGGCGTACAGCCAGCAGACCGGCATGTTCTACGTCCCCGCGAACGAATGGGGCATGGATATCTGGAACGAGCCGATCGCCTATAAGAAAGGCGCGGCGTATCTGGGCGCCGGCTTCACGATCAAGCCGCTCTACGACGACTATATCGGCGTGCTGCGCGCGATCGATCCGGCCACGGGCAAGATCGCCTGGGAGTATAAGAACAAGGCGCCGCTCTGGGGCGGGGTCCTGGCCACCGCGGGCAACCTGGTCTTCACCGGCACGCCCGAAGGGTTCTTGAAGGCATTCGACGCCAAGTCGGGCAAGGAACTGTGGAAGTTCAACACCGGATCGGGCGTGGTGGGTTCGCCCGTCACCTGGGAGCAGGACGGCGAGCAATATGTCGCCGTCATGTCCGGCTGGGGCGGCGCGGTACCGCTCTGGGGCGGCGAAGTCGCCAAGGCGGTGTCGAACATCAACCAGGGCGGCGCGCTCTGGGTGTTCAAGCTTCCCCGGTCGTGATCCGGGGGTCGGGGGCGCGGACGATAGCCGTGCCCCTTCCCCTCTCGACCATCGGTCGAATAGACCCGGGTTCGGGGAGGAGCTTGGGCGTGGAACGCGTTCTCATCGCGGACGATCATCCGCTCGTGCGCGACGGTTTGCGCACGGTGATTTCGGTGGCCTTCGATCAATGCGAGCTGTTCGAGGCGTCGTCCATCGCCGAGGCGACCGCGATCATAGAGCGCGAGAGTGATTTCGACCTCGTCCTGCTCGACCTCAACATGCCCGACGCCGAGGAGTTCTCCGGCTTGGCGACGCTACGGGACCGTTTCCCATCCATTCCCGTCGTGATCGTTTCCGGCGCCAGCGAAAGTGGCCTGGTCGGCGCGGCCATCGCCAACGGCGCGGCGGGTTTCATCCCCAAATCGCTGAAGCGCAGCGCGATCGTCGCCGCGATCCAGCAGATCCTGGCCGGCGACGTCTACACGCCCGAGGAGTTCCGCCCGCTGGGCGCGGAGGACGCCAAGGCCGACGATATTCGCCGGCGTATCGAAACGCTCACGCCACAACAGCGCGTGGTGCTCGGTCTGGTTGTCGCGGGCAAGCTGAACAAGCAGATCGCCTTCGACCTGGGCGTGTCAATGACGACCGTGAAGGCGCACGTGTCGGCTATCCTGGCTAAGCTGAACGTCTATAGCCGCACCCAGGCGGTGATCCTCGCCAATGTCGTGCGGTTCACGGGCGCGTCCCGACACTGAGTTTGCCCGCCGGCCGGCGCGGCCGGGTCGACCTAACGGCTGAGCCGGGCCAGCAGCGCCCTGAGTTGCGCCGGTTTGACGGGTTTCTGGAGCACATGGAGTCCCGACGCGACCAGCCGATCCTTCAGATCGGGCATGCGGTCGGCCGTGATAATTACCGCCGGAACGACGCGGCCGAGATGTCGGCGCAGCCCGGCGACCACATCGTCACCTGTGACACCGTCGCTCAAATGGTAATCCGCCAGGATCACATCCACCTCGTCTTGTGCGGACGGCGGGATCGCCCGCGCCGCCGCCTCGTCCAGCGCGGTGAGGACGGTACAGCCCCACCCCTCGAGCACCGCGCGCATGCCGTCCAGGATCGTCGCCTCGTTATCGACGACGAGCACCGCGCGGGCGCCGAGGCCGCGACGCTGCGCCACCATCGCCGGCCGCGGCGAGCGCAGGCCGACCGCGGCGAC
>VYKR01000191.1_pt1 | contig 12022 bp, 11 predicted proteins | sample 5109561 | NCBI WGS metagenome assembly VYKR01 (sample SAMN12291799, study PRJNA351875) | freshwater metagenome | isolation source: freshwater lake | place: USA: Michigan, Ford Lake | collected 2015-08-15
GGGCGGCGGTGGCGGACTGGCTGGCGTCCTCGCGCCATGCCGGGCGGATCGCGGCGGTCCGGGCCGCGCATCCGCGCCACGGTGGCGCGGGCGCGCTCTATATCATCCTGCGGCGAACGCGCGGGTGATCACGCCGTCGTAGATGTCTGTCAGCGCGTGGAGGTCGTCGACCGCGACCGCCTCGTCGACCTGATGCATGGTGGCGTTGACCAAGCCGAACTCGACGACCGGGCAGAGCCTGGACAGGAAGCGTGCGTCGGACGTGCCGCCGGTGGTGGAGAGTTCGGGGATCAGGCCGGTGCGGGCGGTGATCGCGTTGCCGACCAAGGTCGAGAGCGCGCCGGGGGGAGTCAGGAACGCTTCGCCCGACACGCGGCCGGTGACCGTCGCGGCGGGGGCGTGGCGCTCGACGATCGCGCGGACGCGAGCGACCAGATCGTCGCCGCGCTGCTCGTCGTTGAAGCGGATGCTGAGCCGGGCGGCGGCATGGGCGGGGATGACGTTGGTCGCCGCGTTGCCGACATGAAGGTCCGTCACCTCGAGATTGGAAGCCTGGAACCAGTCGTTGCCCCGGTCGAGCACGAGGCCGTTCAGCTCGGCGAGCGCGGCGACGAGCGGGCGGATGGGGTTGTCCGCCAGATGCGGGTAGGCGACGTGGCCCTGGCGGCCGGGGACGTCGATCCAGATGTTGACCGATCCGCGGCGGCCGATCTTGATCGTATCGCCGAGACGCTGGGCGGAGGTCGGCTCGCCGACCAAGCACAAATCTGGGCGGATGCTACGTTCGGCCATGCGGTCCATGATCGCGCGAGTCCCGTGGATTGCGGGGCCCTCCTCGTCGCCGGTGAGGAGCAGGCTGAGCGTGCCTGCAGCGGGGGCGCGGGCCGCCGCCGCGATAAAGGCGGCGACCGAGCCCTTCATGTCGACCGCGCCGCGTCCGTATAGGAGCCCGCTCCGAATCTCGCCGCTCCATGGGCTCCCGGTCCAGCCGGGGCCGGGCGGCACGACGTCGAGATGGCCGGCGAAAGCCAGATGCGGACCGGTGTCGCCGCGCACGGCGATCATGTTCTCGACGGGGCCGTCGGGCATGTCGCCCGTGACGAAGCGGTCGACCCGGAAACCTTGAGCAGTCAGTGCCGTCTCGGCGATGTCGAATACGGCCCCATGCGCCGGGGTAACGCTATCGGCGCGGAGCAGCGCCTGCGTCAGGTCAAGCGCGTCGATCACATCGCGGGCTGCTCATATTGCTCGATCACCCATTCCTCCTCCTGCGCGCCGGCGATCCATTCCTGCATGTGCGGATGATCGAACATCGCCTGCATGTAACCGGTGGCGAAGCGGGCGATGGGGAGCTGGTAGGTGACGATCCGCGTGAGCACGGGCGCGAACATGATGTCGGCGGCACCATATTGTCCGAACAGGAAGTCGCCGGTCCCGCCGAAGCGCGCGCGGGCCTGGGCCCAGAGTTCCATGATCCGGCGTAGCTCGACCAGCACGTCGTCGTCGGGACGAACGCCTGCGAATTGCTGGCGGATGTTCATGCTGTGCTTACGACGGAGTGCGGTGAAGCTCGAATGCATCTCGGCCGCCATCGAGCGCGCCATCGCGCGGGGCGCGTCGTCGGTGGGCCAGAAGCGGTCGCGCCCGACCTTGTCCGCGAGATATTCGATGATGGCGAGGCTGTCCCAGACCACCGCGTCGCCGTCCCACAGGATCGGCACCTTGCCCGATGACGGAGCGAACTCGTCGCCCTCGCGGCGTCGGTCCCAGTCCTGATCGTAGAGGGGCACCACCACCTCCTCGAAGGGGAGACCGCTATGCTTGGCGGCGAGCCAGCCGCGCAAGGACCAGGAGGAATAGGCCTTGTTGCCGATGATGAGCTTCATGAGAGGGGGGCGTAGGCGAGCGGACCGGAGAGGGCAACGGTGCCGAAGCCCCGCGCTAGGCGTTCGCAGCGCATGACGGAGCAAGAGATCAAGATCACCGAATTGCGGTTCGACGACGAGGTGCTGGCGCGGCTGGACCTGCCGGGCGGCGTGCTGACGGTGACGCGCGGGGTCGGGTCGGGTCTGGCGACGAGCCGGGACGGGCGGGTCTGGGCGGTGGGGGACCGGGGGCCGAACCTGAAGGTGACGCTGGCGGTGGAGCGGTACGGCCTCGATCACCTGACCGAGCATGGGGAGAGTGACGGGGCCAAGGTGATGCCGTGCCTCGAGATCGGGCCGGCCTTGTCCGAGCTTCGCATCGACGGCGAGCGGGTGGCGATCGTGCGGACGGTGCCGCTGCTCGATCGTGACGGGCGGGCACTTTCGGGGCTGCCGGTGCCGGGCGGGCCGAACAGTCGGAGCGAGCCGGCGATCGGGATGGACGGGCAAGTGATCGCGCCCGATCCGTCGGGGGTGGATAGCGAGGGTGTTGCGGTGCTCGCCAACGGCGGCTTCTGGGTAGGTGACGAGTATGGCCCGTCGCTGCTCCGGGTTAGGGCGGACGGCGCGGTAGTGGTGCGGTGGGTCCCGGCGGGGTGCGGAGCGCCGTTCGCGGACGCGCGCTACCCGGTCGTCGAGGCGTTGCCGGCGATCGCGGCGCGGCGGCGGCTCAACCGCGGGTTCGAGGCGATCGCCCTGTCGCCGGACGAGCGGTGGCTGCATCTGGCGTTCCAGAGCCCGCTGTCGCACCCGGACGACGCTGCGCATGAGCGGGCACGGCACGTGCGGCTGTGGCGGCTCGACGCCGAGACGGGGGCGGGGGCGGTGGAGTGGCTGTACCCGCTCGACGCGCCGGACAGCTTTCGCCGTGACAGCCAAGCGGGCGAGGTCGCGCGATCGGACGTCAAGGTCAGCGAGATCGTCGCGGTCGGGGCCGACCGGTTGCTGGTGCTGGAGCGCGTGTCGCTGACGACGAAGCTGTATCTGGTCGATCTGGACGCCGCGTCGGCGCTGGACGCGGCCTATCTGGACGAGGCGATCCGGCCGACAGTCGAGGAGCTGAGCGCGGACGGTGCCGGGGGATTGCCGGTGCTCGCCAAGCGGTTGCTGCTGAGCAGCGAGGACCGGCCGGAGCTGGGGGCGGACCTGGAAGGCGTGGCGATGCTGTCGCCCCGCTCGCTGCTCCTGGTCAACGACAATGACTTCGGGATCGAGGGCGTGGCGACGCGTTTCTGGCGCATCGACCTTCCCCGCGACCTGGCCGACTATCCGAGCGCGGGGTAGGCCACGCGCAGGCGGGAGAGCGGGACCAGCGCTTCACCGCGAAACGTGACGGGCTCGCGGATCCAGGCGGTCTCACCCTCGATCATGACGATCTCGTAGATCGCGCCGCGATTGACGCCGAGCTGGACCAGGGTACCCCGCGCTTTCGGCATGTTGCAGCCCGTCGCGAAATTGTGATCCGGGCAGAGAATATCCGCATAGCCCGCGTGCATCATGGTCTTAGCTCCCCTCTCGATCGAGAGAAGATGCGCGCCAATGGTTAAAAGGCCGTTTCGGGCTTTCCGGCCAGATCGCCGAGGATCAGAGCGTCGCGCCGTAGACTGCGGCGCGGAGTTCCGGAATGCCGAGGCCGCCCTCGCTGGAGGTGGCGATGATCTCGGGATGGGCGGCGGGGTGCTTGCGCGCCTCGTCGGCGGTGGCCTGGGTAACCGTCGCCAGTTCGCTCGCCTTGATCTTGTCGGCCTTGGTGAGGACGAGGTGATAGGAGACGGCGGCGCGGTCGAGCATCTCGAAGATCTCTCGGTCGACCTCCTTCACCCCGTGGCGCGAGTCGATTAGCACCAGCGCGCGCTTGAGCACGGCGCGGCCGCGCAGGAAATCGTTCACCAAATAGCGCCAGCGGCGGACGATGTCGGGCGGCGCCTTGGCGAAACCGTAGCCGGGCATGTCGACCAGCCTGAACCGGAGTGGTTCGCCGACATCGAAGAAGTTCAGCTCCTGCGTTCGGCCGGGCGTGTTGGACGTGCGCGCCAAGCCGTTCCGGTTGGTGAGCGCGTTCAGGAGCGAGGACTTGCCGACATTGGAACGGCCGGCAAAGGCGATCTCGGGCACTTGCGGGTCGGGCAGATGCTCGAGCGAGGGGGCGGAGCGCAGAAAGGCGATCGGCCCGGCGAATACCTTGCGCGCGGGTTCGATCAGGCTCTCGGCCGGCTGCTCGGGCGCGTGGTCGGTCACTTGGCGGCCGCGACCTTGAGGTCGGGATGGCGGGCGTAGAGCACGCGCTGTTGCAGGATAGCGAGGAAGTTGGAGGTGATCCAGTAGACCTGCAACCCGACCGCGAAGGGCGCCATCACGAACATCAGCACCCAAGGCAGGATCGCGAACACCTGCTTCTGCGTCTCGTCGGTCGGCTGCGGATTCAGCTTGAACTGGAGATACATCGACACGCCGAGCAGGATCGGGATCACGCCGATGCCGATAAAGGCGGGGGGCGTGAAGGGCAGCAGGCCGAACAGGTTGACCGGGGTGAGCGGGTCGGGGGCGGACAGGTCCTTGATCCAGGCGACGAAGGGCTGGTGGCGCATCTCGATCGTCAGCATCAGCACCTTGTAGAGTGCGTAGAAGATCGGGATCTGGAGCAGCGTGGGTAGGCAGCCGGCGAGCGGGTTGACCTTTTCGGTCTTGTAGAGGCCCATGACCTCCTGCTGCATGCGGACCTTGTCGTCCTTGTAGCGGTCCTGGATTGCCTTCATCTTGGGCTGGATCGCGCGCACCCTGGCCATGGAAGCGAACTGGCGCTGAGCGATCGGGAATAGCAGCAGGCGGAAGGTCACGGTGAGGGCGATGATCGCGACACCGAAATTGCCGAGCAGCTGGAACAGCCAGTCGAGATAATAGAAGATCGGCTTTTCGAAGACGCGGAACCAGCCCCAGTCGATCGCATAGTCGAGCTTGGTCACGCCTTGCTGGTCGGTGTAGCGGTCGAGCAGCGCCACCTCCTTCGCGCCCGCGAAAAAGCGGCTGTTCTGGGTCAGCGCCTGACCGGGGGCGAGCGCGCGGGGCGCGGCGGTGTAATCGGCCTGGAAGCTCTTGTTCGGACCGCTGCGGAACTGGCCTTCGAAGCCGCGTGCCTGATCGGGGATCATGGCCGTCAGCCAGTAGAGATCGGAAAAGCCGAGCCAGCCGCCGGTTGTGGTGAAACGTTGCGGCCCGTCCTCGGCCAGGTCGTCGTAATTGACGTCGTAGTCCGCGCGTTCGTTGTGCGCCGACATCGGGCCGACATGGATGGTCCAGGTGTCGGCATCCACTGCGGGCTCGGTGCGGTTCACGAAGCCGTAGCCCGCGACGCTGACCGGACGCTGTCCGGCGTTCAGCACTGTCTGCTGGACACTGAACATATAGCCTTCGTCGACCGACAGGCGGATGCGGTAGCGCTGGCCGTTGCCGCCGGTCGCGTCGAAGATGACGGGCGAACCGGGCCGGAGCACGGGTGCCGAGGCGCGCCACACCGCGTCTGCCGGGGGCGGAGCGAGACCCTCGCCGCGCCAGCCGAAGCCGGCGAAATAGGCATCGCGAGTTCCCGCCGGGGACAGGAGGCGGATCGGCGCCGAGTTTCGCGCGATCGTCTCGTTATAGTTGACGAGCGTCAGGTCGTCGATGCGCGCGCCGCGCAGATTGATCGAGCCGCGCAGGGTCGGGGTCTCGATGCGGACGCGCGGCGTTTCGGCCAGGACGAGCGCGCGGTCGCGGATCGCGGCGGGGCTGTCGGCGGTGGGATCGGCCTGGGGTTGGGGCAGGGGTTGCGACTTGCCGGCCACGACCTTGCTCACCGGCGGGTTGGCGGTCGGGAAGAACCGGCTTTGCAGCACGGGCCAGCCGAACAGGATCAGCGCCGCGATGACCGCGAACAGGACGAAATTGCGACGATCTTCGGTCAACGATCTGGCCTCATGGTACTGGGTCCGGGCCGTAACCGCCCCATGGGCGGCAACGCGCGACCCGCTTTGCCGCGAGCCAGCCCCCCTTCACGGCGCCATAGCGGCGAAGCGCCCCGATTGCATAGGCCGAACACGAAGGCTGGAAACGACAAGTCGGCGGCAGGATCGCCGAAGGGCCGACCTGCCAGGCGCGGACGAGGAGGATTAGGAGGCGGGTCACGCGGTGATCTTCGGGGACACCTTGGCCAGCGCCTTGCCGAGTTCGGCATGAAGCTTTCCGTAATCGCGCTCGATTCCGCCCTGCCTGCCGATCAATACGTGATCCGCACCGGGTACACCGCTTGTCGGGAGGAGATCGCGGGCGAGCGCGCGCAGGCGACGCTTCATGCGATTACGCACGACCGCGTTGCCGATCTTCTTGGTGACGGTGTAGCCGACCCGGATACCCGGGTCGCCGTCCTGGCGCGGGCGCACCAGCAGGACGAAACCCGGCATCGGCGCGCGCCGGGCGTTGTTCGCCGCAAGGAAGTCCTTGCGACGTGTGAGGGTGGTTAGGCGCTGAGCTTCTTGCGGCCGCGGTTGCGGCGGGCGCGGATCACCGAGCGGCCGCCCACCGTCGCCATGCGCGCGCGGAACCCGTGCCGGCGGGCGCGCACCAGGTTGCTCGGCTGAAAGGTCCGCTTCATCGTTCATTCCTTGGGCGTCGTTCAATGGAAAGGGGCCGCCCAGCAGGGCAGCCGCGTCGGCGGGCGCATAAGCGAGTGGGTCGGGCTAGTCAACGCGGGGCGCCTCGGCGCGGGCGCGGCGGCGCTTGTCGCTGGGACGGCGCATCGCCCGGTCGAGGAACGCGCCGAGCCGAGGCCAGCTGCGCCGCCGCCGCGTGAAGGCGCGCCTGGCCCAAGCGGAATTGCGCAGGATCAGGATCAGCCCGCCCGCGACGAACAACAAGCCGCCCGGACCGGGCAGGGGAGTCACCAACGGAGCGAGCAGCAACAGCACTACCCCGAGCGCGGCGAGCGCGGTGCGGGATGCGGGATGCGATCCTGTCATGCGGAGAAAATAGGGGGAGTGTATTGTCCAGACAAGGCAGCGTCGCCCCGTTCCCTATCGTCGGTTTGCCGCTATGACGGGCCTTGGGGGGCGAAAGCATGGCGGTTTCCGTGTCGACGGTGGCGTATCTGGGACTGGAGGCGCGCACGGTCGAGGTGCAGGTTCAGCTGATCCCCGGCCTGCCCGCGTTCAACGTCGTCGGACTGGGCGACAAGGCGGTGGGCGAGAGCCGCGAACGGGTGCGCGGCGCGATCGCCGCGATGGGGCTGGCGCTGCCGCCCAAGCGGATCGCGGTGAACCTGTCGCCCGCCGACCTGCCCAAGGAGGGATCGCATTTCGACCTGCCCATCGCGCTTGCGTTGCTGGGGGCGATGGGCGTCGTGGATGTCGAGACGCTGGCCGACTATTTCGTGGTCGGCGAGCTGGGACTGGACGCGCGCATCACGTCGTCGCCCGGCGTGCTGCTCGCGGCCATGCATGCGGGCGCCGAGGAGCGCGGGTTGGTGTGTCCGGCCGCGCAAGGATCGGAAGCGGCATGGGCGGGCTCGGCGGAAGTGATCGCCGCGCCCGATCTCCTGTCGCTGATCAACCATTTCAAGGGCCATGGCCTGCTCGCCAAGCCGCAGCCGGGCGAGGTGGAGGAGCCGGGCCGAGGCCCGGACCTGAAACAGGTGCGCGGGCAGGAGACCGCCAAGCGCGCGTTGGAGATCGCGGCGGCGGGATCGCACAACCTCCTGATGATCGGACCGCCGGGCGCGGGCAAGTCGCTGATGGCATCGTGCCTGCCGGGCATCCTGCCGCCGCTCGACCCGGCGGAGGCGTTGGAGGTATCGATGGTGCAGTCGGTCGCGGGAACGCTGACGGGCGGACGGCTGACGCGGACGCGGCCGTTCCGCAGCCCGCATCACTCGGCATCGATGGCGGCGCTCACGGGCGGGGGATTGCGCGTCAAGCCGGGCGAGGTGAGCCTGGCGCATCTGGGCGTTCTGTTCCTGGACGAGCTGCCCGAGTTCGGGCGCGGGTCGCTCGACTCGCTGCGGCAACCGCTGGAGACGGGGACGGTCAGCGTCGCCCGGGCGAACGCGCATGTGACGTTTCCGGCGCGCGTTCAGCTGGTCGCGGCGATGAACCCGTGCCGGTGCGGGCACCTAGGCGACGCCAGCCTGGCCTGTGCCCGCGCGCCGCGCTGCGCGGCGGATTACCAGGCCAAGGTATCCGGCCCGCTGCTCGATCGCATCGACCTGCACGTCGAGGTACGCGCCATGTCGGCCGCCGATCTGGTACTGCCGCCGCCGACCGAAGGCTCGGCGGAGGTCGCGGCGCGGGTCGCCGCGGCGCGCGCGATCCAGACCGAGCGGTTCAAGGATCAAACCGCGCGTACCAACGCGGAAGCCGATGGGCCGGTGCTGGAGGCGGTGGCGACCCCCGACGAGCCGGGGCGACGATTGCTGGCGCAGGCGGCGGAGGCGATGCGACTATCGGCGCGCGGCTATACCCGCGTGCTCCGCGTCGCGCGGACGATCGCCGATCTGGGCGGCGCGGAGGAGGTGGGCCGCATCCATGTGGCGGAGGCGCTCAGTTACAGGCGGCAACCCCCGCGCAACTAGGGGACTGGACGAGAACCGGGCCGATGTGCCAATCGCTCGCGGCCGATCCCCGCGGGCGTGGTGGAACTGGTAGACGCGCCGGACTCAAAATCCGGTTCCGCAAGGAGTGTGGGTTCGATTCCCACCGCCCGCACCACCTCCGGACGGTCCACCGTCAGATCATCGGCGTGCCGCCCGTCACCGCGTAGCGCGCGCCGGTGACGTAGCTGGAATCGTTCGACGCGAGAAAGACGTAGGCGGGGGCGAGCTCCGCCGGCTGACCCGGGCGACCCATCGGCGTGTCCTCGCCGAAGCTTTCCACCTGCTCGGGCGGCATGGTCGACGGGATGAGTGGGGTCCAGATCGGGCCGGGGGCGACCGAGTTCACGCGAATGCCCTTGGCCGCCAGCAACTGGCCCAGGCTGGCGGTGAAATTGGCGATCGCCGCTTTCGTCGCGTCATAGGGGACGAGGATCGGCGGTGCCTTTACCGACACGACGGAGGTGGTGTTGACGATCGCCGAGCCGGGTTCGAGGTGCGGGAGCGCCGCCTTCACGAGATAGAATTGCGCGTGGATGTTGATCGCAAAGGTCTTTTCCCACTCCTCGTCGGTGATCTCGTCCAGCGACTGATGCGCCATTTGAAAGGCGGCGTTGTTGACGAGGATGTCGAGGCGCCCGAATTCCGCGACCGCGCGGTCGACGATGGCGCGGCAATGCGCGGCGCTCGCGATATCGCCGGGGACGAGCACGCATTTTCGCCCGGCCTGTTCCACCCAGCGCCTGGTCTCGTTCGCGTCGTCATGTTCATCGAGGTAGGAGATGAGCAGGTCGGCGCCTTCCCGAGCGAAAGCGATGGCGACCGCCCGCCCGATCCCGCTATCGCCGCCGGTGATGATCGCGACCTTGCCCGTCAGCTTGTCACAGCCCCGGTAGCTTTCCTCGCCATGGTCAGCGCGCGGCGTCAGTTCGCTTTCGTGGCCGGGGACGGACTGCTGCTGAGGAGGCTGGGACATGGACGTTCTCCGGGCTCGGATACCCGTCCTGAACCGCCCCGCACCTTCTCCGTTCCCGGTACTGATCCGTATCAGCCACTATCCGACATGTCGGGCGCGGGCGCGTCCAGCGCCTCGCGGACCTTGGACGCCAATTCCTCGACCGTGTAGGGCTTGCCCAGCAACCGCATGCCCGGGTCGAGCACGCCGTCATGGACGATCGCGTCGCGGGTATAGCCGGTGGTGAACAGGATCCGCAGATCGGGCCGGCGACGCCGCGCCTCCTCCGCAAGCTTCGCTCCGTTCACCTCGGGCATCACGACGTCGGTGAAGAGCAGCGCGATGTCCGGGCGCGCGTCCAGCAGGCGAAGCGCGGCCGCGGCCCCATCGGCTTCCAGCACGCGGTAGCCGAGCTCGCCCAGCGCGTCGGTCGAGAATTGCCGTACGGACGGCTCGTCCTCGACGACCAGGACGACCTCGTCGCGGTCGCCCAGGGCGAGTTGATGCCCTTCCGTCGCCGGCGCGTCCGCCTCTGTCGCGCCGTGGTAGCGAGGTAGGTGGATTTCGATGGTGGTGCCGTCGCCCGGCCTGGACTTGATGCCGATATGGCCGCCCGTCTGCTTCACGAAGCCATAGACCTGGCTGAGGCCCAAGCCCGTGCCCTTGCCCACTTCCTTGGTGGTGAAGAAGGGGTCGAAGGCCTTGGCGACGACCGCGTCGGGCATGCCGCAACCGGTGTCGACGACGCAGATCAAGACGAACTCGCCGGGACGGCCGCGCTCGTCACGATCGGTGTTGTGCGTCGCGATCGAGAGACGGCCGCCATCCGGCATCGCATCGCGCGCGTTGACCGCCAGGTTCAGGATCGCGTTCTCGAGCTGGTTGGGATCGGCATGGGTCCGCCACAGGTCGGGCGCCAGCTCCGTCTCGAACCGGATGTCGGAGCCAAGCGAATGGCGGAGCAGATCGGACATCCCCGCGACCAACTCGTTCACGTCGACGGGCTCGGGTCGAAGCGGTTGCTGGCGCGAGAAGGCGAGCAGGCGCTGGGTCAGGAGCGCGGCCCGGCGCGCGCCGTCGGTGGCCGCGTCGACATAGCGCCGAGCGCGGGCGTCATCGGCCCCGAGCCGGCGCCCGAGCAGGTCGAGCGAGCCGATCACGACCGCCAGCATATTGTTGAAATCGTGGGCGATGCCGCCGGTCAGCTGGCCGACCGCCTCCATCTTCTGGCTTTGCCGAAGCGCCTCGTGCGCGTCCTCGAGCTCGAGCGTCCGCTCGAGAACGCGCTGTTCGAGCATCTCGTTCGCCTGCTGCTCGGCCTGGAACAGGCGGGCGTTGTCGATCGCGACGGCGGCCTGCGCGGCTACGCCGATCATGAGCCGCTGATGCCGGTCGGTGAAGCGACCGGGATCGGGATGGCCGAAGATCAGCCCACCGAGCACCATGCCCATCCGCGACACGACGGGCACCGCCATGTAGCTGCGGACCGGAAGGTGCCCGGCGGGCATGCCGCGATGCGGCTCCGACAGGCCGTAACGCGGGTCGGTGAGGATATCGTCCGATCGGACCACGCCCTCGTTGCGGAAGGTAGGGCCGAAAACCGCGGTCGCGCGTGGTCGGCCCATGATGTCGAAGTCGGCGCGGTCGGCGCCCGACAGCGTATAAAGGTGAAGCCGCTCGCCCGTCTCGTCCATGACGTTGTGGAAATAGGCGCCGAAACGTGCGCCGATGAGTTCGACGCCCGCGTCGGTCACCATCTGGACCAATCTTTCCAGGTCGAGCTCCGCGGCGAGCGCCGCGCCGACGCGGTTGAGCGTTTCGAGCGTGCGTGTCTCCTCGCGCAGCGCGGCCTCCGCCTTGGCGCGCTCGACGGCGTCCCAGGTGCGTTCGGCCACCGCCTCGGCAAGCTCAATCTCGGCGGGTGTCCATACCCTGGCGGTGGCGGAATGAACGTACAGCAGAGCGCGCAGCTTGTCGCCGCGCACCAGCGGCACGGTGATGAAGCCGCGCAGGCCGACCGCGCCCCAACCGGCCACGACCGCAGGGTCCACGCCGGGCAAGGCGGCGATATCGGGGATCGCGATCGTACGGCCCGCGCTCAGCTGCGCCAGGAGCGTCGGGCCGAGCCGGTCGAGCGGCCGCGCCCGCCCGGAAAGGCTGGCCAGATCGGGCGTCGCGGTCCAGTCGCGCCCGGCCGTCACGATCATCTGATCGTCGCCGACCTCGCCATAGCCGGCACGCGTCGCGCCGAGTTGTCTTCCGATCGCCGCCGCGGCGGTGGCGGTCAGTTCGGCGGGATCGGTCTGGCCGCGGGTCAGATCGGCGAGGCGAAGCAGGAAGCGTTCGCGATCCTCGCTCAGACGCCGGTCGGTGATGTCACGCGACAGCGCGAGCAGCTTTTCCGGGCGACCATCCGGCCCGGCGATCGGCGAGACGAGCGCGTCCCACCAGCGGCGTTCGCCGGCGCGGGTCCGGAGCGCGGCCTCGAAACGCGCGTTCCGGCCGGCGCGCGCCTCGGCGATGGCG
>VYKR01000192.1_pt1 | contig 11991 bp, 10 predicted proteins | sample 5109561 | NCBI WGS metagenome assembly VYKR01 (sample SAMN12291799, study PRJNA351875) | freshwater metagenome | isolation source: freshwater lake | place: USA: Michigan, Ford Lake | collected 2015-08-15
CAGTTATAAGGTTGGTCAGGGTTGACCTGTTAGATTCAGTCAGGGGACTGAAGACCTTACTAGGCGGTTATTTCAGGCATTTCAGCCCTATTTCATGCCTAAACGTTTCGCACTCTTGCTTTATCTTACCGAAAATTGTTAAAATTTTTAACGGAATCTTAAGTTTTTTCGGGAAAGAAACCCCAGTTTTTCAGGCTATTGGTTCTTTTTACCCGATAAATGCGCTTTTTTGGCTAAGATTACTTTGTTTACATTCGTTGAGAAAATTTAACATTTATCCCCTATGTCAAACCTGCTCCTCTGTGTCGGACTGATTTGTGGCTCAATTATTTGGGTGGAGATCGTGCGTGATTGCTATCATGCTCTGGCCCACCATTGGCAGCCCCTTTATCGTCTGCACGTCTGGCATCATCGGGTTTTTCGTCCCGATCTGTCGGTAATGAGCGAGGAAATTTATCGTCGGGCGCACTGGTACAATGATGTACCGGAGGCCTTGGTGATGTTGGCTGCCAGTGTTTTACCTGTACTATTGGCCTACTCTTGGGGGTTCGATCGCCCTTGGTTGGGTTGGTTAGGTTCCCTTTATACTTTGGCTTTTCTCAGTACGGCGATCGGTCGAGGTTTAGGTATCGCCAATCTGGACGAATTAACCGATTTAACCCATCGTCCGGGGCAATTTGAGAGTTTACCGGCTCAATGGCGCGTTAATCGTACCTACCACTGGCGACACCATTTTGATAACCAAAAGGCTTATTATTGTGGAACTTTCACCTTTATGGATAAATTGATGGGGACGGCACTTTCTCTCAAGGGCAAAACGATCGCCATTACCGGAGCGAATGGAACTTTAGGGCGATCGCTGTTAAAGTACCTACAACTGAAAGGAGCCAAGGTGATTGCGCTCACTTCCGGGGAAAATGCGATCGCTATTGAAATTAACGGCGAATCAGTACCTGTAAAAACCGTAAAATGGCAAATCGGTGAAGAAACGCAACTTGAGGACCTATTTAAGTCTGTAGATATACTGATTTTAAATCATGGCGTTAATGTCCACGGCCAAAGAACCCCAGAAGCGATCGAATTAGCCTACGAAGTGAATACTTTTTCCGTCTGGCGTTTAATGGAATTATTCTTCAAAACTGTCCGCACTAACGAGGAAATTGCCCGCAAGGAAGTCTGGGTGAATACCTCGGAAGCGGAGGTTAATCCTGCCTTTAGTCCCCTCTACGAACTCAGTAAACGAGCGATCGGTGATATGATTACCCTGCGTCGTTTAGATGCCCCCTGTGTGGTAAGAAAGCTAATTCTTGGCCCTTTTAAGAGTAATTTAAATCCTGTGGGTATTATGTCCGCCGATTGGGTGGCTCAACAGATTATCAAGGCGGTACAAAGGGATAGCCGCAACATTATTATTACTATTAATCCCTTGACTTTTATCACCTTTCCAATTAAGGAGTTCTCTGTTTCTACCTACTTAAAACTATTTACTCGTTCCCCAAAAAATAGGGAAAATCCCTAACTATTTATCCTTAATCGGGTATCAAGACTATTTTTCCGCGCACTCTTTCCGATTCACTATAATTATGAGCTTCTACCACCTGGGAAAAAGTATAGGTGCGATCGATTCTAACAGTTAATTTACCCGATTCGATCGCTTCTTTGAGAAACTGCCAGTCAGACGCTTGTGCTTGAGCAAAAAATATCAGTTTCCCTTTTTGGGGCAACCAAGCAGTGAGATAATTTAAGAGGATAATTTCGGGATTTGGTAGGGTGGTTATATAGATGCCTTGGGGTTTTAACAGCTGACGACAGTGCCAAAAAGAAGACTTAGCCACAGCATCGAAGATTAGATCATATTTCTGATCAGTTTTTCTCCAATCTTCTTGGGTATAATCTATAACTTTATCTGCTCCTAAAGAGGTGACATAATCGATATTTTTACTACTACAAACTCCATCTACTTCTGCGGAGAAAATTTTTCCTATCTGCACAGCAAAACTACCCACTCCTCCCGATGCACCATTAACTAAAATCCGATTTCCTGCTTGAATACCGCCAAAATCGCGCAAGACTTGCAAAGCGGTAGAAGCAGCCAAAGGAGTGGCGGCAGCTTCAATAAAACTCTGATTATGCGGTTTTTTAACTAATAGGGAAGCGGGAATAATTGCATATTCAGCATAGGTTTTACCCGGTAATTGATTGAGAAAACCAAAAACCTCATCTCCGATCTGGAATTGTTCCACCTGACTGCCTTTTTCAACGATAATTCCCCCATAATCGAAACCTAATTGTAGGGGAAATTTATTACCTGTGGCTATTTTGAGCATTCCCCGACGAATCTTCCAATCAATCGGATTAATTCCCGCTGCCATAATCTTAATTAAGACTTCTTTTCCTTGGGGAATTGGCTTTTCTATGTCTGTGTATTCGAGAACATTACTATCGCCATAGCGATTAATGATAATAGCTTTCATAATTAAGAAAAAAGTTGATAAAATAGTAAAGGAGCAAAAGTAATGACCAAGAGAACAAAAATCCAAACCCGTCCCGCTAAAAGATTATAATCTTGCCCTAATCTTGACCAAGAGTGACCGGCGATAAAATGGCCGAACAGAAATTCAAAACCTACTGTTAATAGTAACCAAATTAAACCGATAGTAATTGCTTGACCGGACGATTCTAGACCCCAAAAATAGACAAGAGTGCCAATATAAAGACTAAAAAAGAGGATTCCTGTCAGGGTAGAAATTTGATGAGCGCGTAGTTCATCGAGATATTTTCCGTAGGTGGTTTCTCGGAGGATACCGTTACTAATTCCTATTACAATCATCGGGAGCCATAGGACAATGTAGCGACTAATCATAAGTTGTTGGTTTAGAACTCGCTCTAATTGGATTATAGCTATATTTGGCTGATAACTTGAGATATTTTGATAAAAATTAATATTGTTACTTGCCTAAATTTTCAGCAAGATAATCAACTAGCTTTTTCACTGTTGTAAATTCTTGGCATTTTTCGTCTGAAAGTTCAAGATCGAATTCTTCTTCTAAAGTCATGATTAATTCAAGTGTATTAAGTTCATCTCCTCCCCAATTTGATAATAAGTCAGACCAACTATTCCGGACAAAAGAACTATAAGAACGATAAGAACTATAAGAACTATAACTACCGACGTTTTCCTTAGATTTTAAATAAAATAGTTCATCATCAATATGTATCTCAGACTTTTCCCCCTCTAATTGATCACTAATTATCTCTTGAACTTTGATAAAAATTGCTAATTTTTGTTCATTTTCTTGTGACGTTATTTTCTCGGTATCATCATTTTTTTATCGTTAATAACAGCATTAGCTTTTTGTTCTGCTATTTTAATAGCTTTCTCTTCATCGATTCTCCTTGATTCCAATAGACTGGATTGACTGAAAAATAACTGATATCTCATAACTTCAATTCTAGAATTAATTAATTAAGTTTCGTATTATATGAAATTCTACTTTCTGACCACTTTCCTTGTAAATTCTTGTGGCTAAATCCGACTCTTAGATGATTACAAATGTATCAGCATCTGGCTGTAAGCATCCCACCGAAAAACTAATGCGCTCCGGGGTTTGGGTAGGGTTGATTCATGAATCAACCCTACCTTGAATCAACCCTACCTTGAATCAACCCTAGGGGTTTGGGGGGTAGAACCCGCCAAAAGCTGGGATTGAGTGATAAAATCGGAAGTCATGCCCTATTTTAGCCGAGAGTGTCCCCGTAAAAATCCCAACTTGGTAGATTTACAAAGATGAAATGTACCCAAATCTAGCGGATCAACACCGATCAATCAATTTATCAGTTAAAACTGTAAATAGGGCGTTTCTCATAAAGATGAAGTATAACCCGACCGGGTATCGTCTCGGAGTCTCCCCAAATTGTTAATTTTTTTGGGGATTTAGCTACATTATCCGAAAAATGTCACACTAGAGGTAGGGGATCGTCAGCGATCGATCATCAGCTTTCAGCAATTTTTGACTATTTCCCTGGGGTATTGCTGGCAGCCAGTGGGAAAAAAGATTAACTTCAACCCTGACGTTATCTACTATCGAGGAGGCTAATTCTATGGATAATACGGAAACAATCTCAGTCGATCGAGATACCAACAAACTCTATAATAAAATTCTCGTGGCTGTGGATTATCAAGCTCCCACTCCAGAGGTATTGAATGCGGCTATTCTCTTAGCGAAAACCTACGCTAGTGAGTTGCGAATTGTTTATAGTCTGTCTCAACCTTTGACTCCCTACACGGAAACTTTTATTTACGGTAATCTGATCGGTTATGGTGGCGGTTATCCCCCCGATATGATCGCCTTGGAACAACAAATCACCGAAGAAATGCAAGCGGAATTACAAGCTTGGTTAAACGGTTTAGTCGATCGAGCTAAGGAAGATAATATCACGGCCCGGGCTGATTATTATATCGGTGATCCGGGACAGAAAATTTGTCAAGTTGCCCAGCAAGAGGGGATAGATTTAATTATTGTTGGTCGTCACGGTCGATCGGGTTTATCTGAGTTAATCTTAGGTAGTGTCAGTAATTATGTGGTACATCATGCTCCCTGTTCGGTTTTGGTGGTACATATCACTCATTAATTAGAAAGGGTTGAAATCCATTTTTTGCTGTCCATTGAATCGCACCATCTCTCCCCGTCCAGTAAGTCTTAATCCGGGCCTTTCTCAGTTGATTTCTGGCATTACGGGAGAGATTGTTGGTGACGGCGATCGCTGTTTGCGGTCGAATGGACTCTAACCATTGTTTATCTAGATTGCTTCCCTGCCATAATAACACTAGGGGGCTGAATTCTTGGGATAAATTAACGGGAATTTTCGGGTTGATAATCCATAGCCAAGATTGATTTTTTACCTGAAATTTAAATAAATTTTTCTCGAGCAATTGTCCAGTAATTTCGCCGAGATTAAATTTTTCTAACTGGGATAAAGTAATAGTTTTTTGAATCGGTATGTCCTCACTGATAGTTGAGAATTGCGCCGAATTATTGACGGTTATTGCTCCTTGTATTTGATTAATTCCCTCCTGTCGCAAAAAGGGCAAAACTGTATAACGTGCTGTTGCGGGTTCCTCCCCATTAATTAAGAGAGTATTTCCTCGATTTTGAATAATTATTACCGGTTGCGATTTGGTGGCTAAAACTGTCACCTGAGTTAAAGTCAAATGTTGATAAATAATCGGTATTAAAATTAAAGTGAGGATAAATAAACCGACTAAATGCCAGCGTTGACGAAACCAGAGGTTGCAGCAGATTAAGGTAAGGCAAATATAAATAATTAACATCACTCCTAAGGATAATTTACCTGTGGAGTAGGTACTAAAAGGAAGCAGACTAAAAAAGTTGGTAATTTGCAGTAATAACTTTAGAGGGTAATAGAGAATACTAGCACCGATACTGCCCAAAGGGGGATAAATTAAGCCTAAAAAGGCAGTAAAAACTCCTCCTAAACTAATTAGGGTAATTAGGGGAGTTGTGATAATATTAATGGGGATATTATAAAGAGCGATCGAGTTAAACGTAAACATTAATAAAGGCATAGTCCAGAGAGTGGCAGCTAGACTAATAGCTATAGGTTCAGCGATTAAATTAGGAAAATAGTCAATTTTATTTTTCAGTAAGGGAACGGTAATAATTAATCCCAAAGTCGCTAAAAAACTTAACTGAAATCCTAAATCCCAAATCCAGAGAGGTTGCCATAATAATAGAATTGTAGCCGCTAGTAACAGGGAGCCTAAACTATTAACTTGTCGATTATAAAGCAGACCGATTAATGCACCAATTCCCATCAAAATCGCCCGCAGAACTGAAGGTTGTAACCCTGTTAAAGTGCCGTAAATTATTAAGATAGTAACGGCAATAGTGAACTGTTTTTTAGGGGATAAATTGCGAGTAATAGTTAAAACAAATCCCAACAAAATAGACACATGAAAGCCAGAAGCTGCTAAAATGTGAGCCAATCCAGTTTTAATAAATAAATCAGTGATTTTTGCTGGCAAATTAACCGCTTGTCGTCCGAGGGTAATCGAACTTAATAAAGTGCCTTTTTCTTGGCCTAGTCCTTGAATTTGTGCCTCAACAATGCGCTGACGAATCTGCCAAACTCCCCAAGTCGGTGATTTTTTATCGATAATTATTTCCCCTTTTAAACCAGCAAAAGCACCCTGACGCGCTAGATAATTAGCAAAGTCAAAAGCATTGGGATTATTGGCACGACGGGGACGATAGAGTAATCCTTTAACTGTTATTTCTTGTCCAGGATAAACCTGATTTTCTGCTAGATTTGGTAGAGTAACGTAGAGTTTACCCTCGGATTTTTCTGTCGGTAAATTCTTAAGGCTAAATTCTTTTACTTCTAACCAAAATTGTAAATTTTCTCGGCGATTGAGACGAATTTCTGATATAATACTGCCCGTGATTTTAATAGAGTTAACCACATTATTTTTTAAAAGATGACTGATATCGTTTGCGCTGGGGTAAGGAGTGCGAATTTCTAGATAAACAACGGCAAAGATAGCTATTAATCCCGCTATCAGCCAAATTTTTTGCGGGGGACTTTGCCACCAAAAACGACGGATAAAAGTTGTGGTTAACAGGGTAATTAGACTGATAATAACAATTCTAATTACCACTTCTTGCCATCGGTTTAACTGGGGACTAAAATCTAGCAGACCTGTAGATAATAATCCCAAAATATAGGCTAAACCAAGAATAACGCTATTAGGGCGATTCATAGAAATTTTTGTCAAAGAATTTCAGAATTAGAGAGCATTATTTTTACCTAAGTATCAGCGAAAATCGAGATTAAAAAGTAACTTAGCATAAACACTATGGGGATCGTTAAATGTAGGTAACTTCAATAATTCCTGCTGAAAATTTTGCCATTCCTGCGTCAAAGGGTGATTATTTTTAGTGAGAGGAGGAAGATAGGTTTGCAAGAAATTAGAGAGGAGTTCTTCTTGCCAACTTTGCGAGCGAGGATATTCTTTAAGACTCCAATCATCTCCTAATTTAGCTGTTTTGGCTGCGTATTGTACTGCCACTTCTAGACCACCAATTTGATCAACTAAACCAATTTTAACCGCATCTTTTCCCGTCCAGACGCGACCTTGGGCCACAGTTCTAACCCTGTCTGGGGATAATTTTCGCCCCTTGGCTACCGTCTCGATAAATAAATCATAGAACCGATTAACTGCCGCTTGATAAATTTCTAATTCTTGGGGATTTTTCGGTCTGGTAATAGTAGATATATCGGCCAATTTTCCAGTTTTCACCGTATCCCAATCGATGCCATTATTATTAGCAATCTTCTGGATATTTAACAATAATCCAAACACACCGATCGAACCAGTAATTGTATCATTATCGGCAAAAATTCTTTGACCCCCCATGGCGATCCAATAACCCCCAGAAGCTGCCACATCACCCATAGAAATAATTACTGGTTTTTTCGCATCTAAACGCTTAATTTCCCGCAGAATCACCTCAGAAGCGGTGGCACTTCCCCCCGGACTATTAATCCGCAAAACTACCGCTTTCACCTCCTCCTTCCCTTGTAATTTTCGCAGTTCCTTCGCCAATTTATCCCCACCGATTTCGCCTCTATCTCCCTGACCTTCTACGATTGTCCCTTCTGCATAAACTATCGCTATTTGATTGCTACTATCTTCCTCCTCATCGAGAGAACTAGCATAATTAGCTAAAGAAATTTGCGAAAAAGAGCTAGAATTTTCCTCCTCATTAGTTTTATTTTTTGCTTCTCCTGTCAACTCTTTAGCTAAAACAATTACTCGATCTAAATAGGCCACTTCATCAACAAAACCCGCCTTTTTCGCCGTGGTTGCTTCCAGAATACCTTGAGTATCAGAAATAGTTTGCACCTGTTGGGGGGTTAAATTGCGACTTTTGGCCACTGTGGCACTATAGTTAGACCAAATTGTATCGAGTAGGGTTTGCAGCTGCTGACGATTCTGGACACTTAAATCCTGACGCGTATAGGGTTCCACTGCACCCTTAAAAGAACCCACTTTTACCACTTGCACCCCCACACCATACTTTTCTAGTGCATCGGCAAAAAAGGTTTGTTGACTACTTAAACCATTAATTTCCATTCTCCCCACGGGATTAATAATCACCTTTTCAGCAACGGAAGCGAGATAATATTCCTTTTCCGTCCATTCCATATCGTAGGCGATAATTTTTTTACCCGATTGGCGAAATTTTGCCAAAGCTTGCCGCACTTCCGTCAGGGTAGCATAGCCATATTCACCGACATTGTTGCGACCGTAGAGTAACAGACCGACAATATTATCATCAAGGGTGGCCTTTTCGATCGCTGCTATCACCTGTCGTAAATTTAAAGTGGTCCGACTCTCACTGGTCAAACTATCGGCTAAACTTGAACTAGGGGGAGCATCGCTGATATTGGTGGCTAAGTTAAAAACTAAGACTGATTTTTCCTTAACTGAGGAGCTATCGCTAGAAATAAGGGAAGAAAGCAGTAAAAATGCTAATCCCCCCACACCTAGGGACGAAAATACCAATAATCCCAATAAAGTTCCCAAGCAACTAGCGAAGGTTTGTTTAAAAAACTGTCCCATCGGTTTTCATCTGCTACTAATTATCCTGTTTTCTATTGTAGGGATTCCCCGCCCAGAAACAAGTTTTTTATCTGACTACCTGACACATCTTGGTGAATCACCGACAGGTTAAGACACGGATGCGAGAGAACCAAATTCGGTCAAAGAAATCTTGTTCAGCTGGCTTTGACGCAAAAACTGATTCGAGGGATGAAACCCTTATAGAGAAAGATATTTGGCGATTTTTGTCAATTGTTTTCGCTCTAGAACAAAAGTGGTCTAGATTTTTAACTTCTATCTTTGACATTTTTCTTGACTTGAATATTTTTTGAGAACTTTTTTAGTTTCTCACTTTTTCTGCCCGAAGAGCATAAGTATAAATACTTAAGTTATTTTCATTTTATATGCTACCAGTCATAAGCTGTTGACTATCTAAATTGCTCGTTAAGGCTGCAAGGGAGAAGGGAGCAGGGAGAGGAAGTTTGAGCATTTGTACTAAAATTTTCAATCCGCAGTTTAAATTCAGTACAGCTTACTACAATTGGAAGTGCGGAATGTGGGTTAGAGGTCTATTATTGTCGTGCCTCTATCGGCTGAAAATACCGAGAAAAAACTCTTAAGTTATACTAAAATAATTAATACAGATAGGCATCTTCCCAGACGGTGAAAAGGAATTATTTACCCTTGAAAACCACAGTTAAAGTCAGCACACAAACCCAATTACCCCTACATCTAGTTATCACCCATCCCCAGTATCGTTTTGTCGATTTATTTGCGGGAATCGGTGGTTTTAGAATCGCTTTGGAGAAATTGGGAGGACGTTGTTTAGGCTATTCAGAAATCGATAAACAGGCCATCCAAGTTTATCAACAGAATTTTATTAGCTATCTCAACAGCGATGAAATTGCTTTCGGAGATGTGAGTAAAATTAGCAATTTACCCGATAATCTCGATCTTATTGTCGGCGGCGTTCCCTGTCAACCTTGGTCGGTGGCGGGATGTTTACGGGGATTTGAGGATCCCCGGGGAAAACTCTGGTTTGATGTGATTAAATTAGTCCAGAAAAGTCAACCGAAAAGCTTTATTTTCGAGAATGTCAGTGGGTTAGCTAGTCCTCGCAATCGGGAGAATTTAGAGTTAATTATCGATGAATTAACTAGCTGTGGTTATCAAGTTTACTGGCAGTTATTAAATGCCTACGATTTTGGTTTACCCCAGAATCGCGAGAGAGTTTTTATCGTAGGAATTAGAAAAGATATAGACAACTATGAGCGGTTTAAATTTCCCTTACCTTTGGGTATCCATCCGAAGGTTTTAGATATTTTAGAAGACATCAAGAATATTCAACCCGTCGAGAAAGTTAAGTTATCCGCAGATACTTTATTTAATGGTTTTGTTCCTCCATCGAGAACTCGTTTTCAAAAAGAAGATGAATTAAATGACTTTTTTATTTTTTCTGATCTAAGAAATGGTCACACAACTATTCATTCTTGGGATATTATCAAAACTACGGAACGACAAAAAAGTATCTGTTTAGCTTTGCTGAAATTAAGACGCAGTAAAAAGTATGGCGAAAAAGATGGTCATCCCGTGGCTTTTTCTACTTTTTGGGAAATTATACCCGACCTAAAAATCGAGGAACTAAATCAGTTAGTTTCTCTGGGGATTTGTTGGCAAACGCAGGAGGGTAAGTATGAATTCATTAACTCGAAAAATATGACGGGAATTAACGGCATTTATCGGATTATTTTACCGACGGCCGATATTATTCCTACCCTAACCGCTACGGGTGCTAAAGATTATATTGCTACTATTTCAATTACCGCTACTCATCCCCAAGAATACAAACAATTGTTTTTAAAGAAAATCTATAAACCCAAAAAGTTTCGAGAAATTACTCCCCAAGATGCGCGTAAATTACAAGGATTCCCCGATAATTTTATCTATCATCCACAGCTGGCTATTGCTAAAAAACAATTCGGAAACGCTGTTCCTGTACCAGTGGTGGAGGCAGTAGCAAGAAATTTACTACAAGTTATCTAATACTAGGATGAAGATTATCTTAACCTAGTTGTCAAGTAGATTAAAAATTGAACCATTTTCTAGTAAAAATCCAACTACTTTAAATTGAAAAAATGATCATGTTTAAACGATACGAAGCTGATGAACAAGTTATATTTCACGGTGATTCTTTGCCGATTTTATCCAGTGAGATTGCCTCTAATTCCGTAGATCTAATTTTTCTCGATCCTCCCTATAATATAGGTAAGCATTTTGCCGATTTTTACGACAAATGGGAATCGGAAAATGATTATATAAATTGGGCAAATCAAATTCTTGATCATTGCCTTCGCATCTTGAAACCCCAGGGAACATTATATGTTATGGCCAGCACTCAAGCAATGCCTTACTTCGATCTTTACTTAAGACAAAAAATGACGATTCTTAGTCGTATTATCTGGCATTATGATAGTTCAGGAGTACAAGCAACAAAATACTTTGGTTCGATGTATGAACCAATACTTCACTGTGTGAAAGATAAAAATAATTACACTTTTAATTCAAAGGATATTAAGATAGAAGCAAAAACTGGAGCAAAACGAAAACTAATTGATTATAGAAAAGCGATTCCCAGTCAATACAATACAGAGAAAGTACCGGGCAATGTCTGGTATTTCCCTAGGGTAAGATATCGCATGGATGAATACGAAAATCATCCCTCACAAAAACCTGAATCATTGCTAGAAAGAATTATTTTGGCCAGCACTAACAAGAGTGGAATTGTGCTTGATCCATTTGCCGGAACTTTTACAGCTGCAGCTGTAGCTAAACGTTTGGGAAGAATTTCTATTAGTATAGAATTACAAGAGGAGTATTTAAAAATTGGTCTTCGACGGATTCTCGGATGGCAAGAATACAAGGGAGAAAAGTTACTACCTCCTCAAAAAAGCTATAGTAGAAAAAGCGAAAATAAACAAGAATCTAACTTTGTACAGGAGAGTCTTTTCGATGTCGATAGTCAAGCATGAATTCACCAAGATAATTATTAAAATTATCGATAATTACTTTCCCAATCAGGGAAATAGCATTTTAAATGCTAGTGAGTTATTGCAATATTTGAACATTAAAACTAGAGCCGCTAATCGAGGTTCTAAATCCCGAGCAGGATTGGCTAACCATTATGCCATTTATGTTTTAGTGGAAGACTATATTAATAATGAGTTTCATCTTAAGGATGGATACGACGATTACAGCAATTCTCATTTTAAAAAGTAACAAGTGATACAGACAGAAACAAAGCTTTAAGCAAGCTACAAAATGCGCTCCCGCGAGTGCGACTGCATCGCAGAGAAGTGAGTATATAG
>VYKR01000194.1_pt1 | contig 11926 bp, 8 predicted proteins | sample 5109561 | NCBI WGS metagenome assembly VYKR01 (sample SAMN12291799, study PRJNA351875) | freshwater metagenome | isolation source: freshwater lake | place: USA: Michigan, Ford Lake | collected 2015-08-15
TTGATTAGTTCGCTCTAGAGCAAAAACAATTGACAAAAATCGCTAAATGCCTTTCTATATAAGGGTTCCATCCCTTATAAACTCCGTCCATTGCATAACACAAACCGAAGAGCCGACTTTCGTGGCATAAATTACCTGTTCTCGCACATCGGCTAAAGCTTGAGCGACAATCAATTCTGAGTGACCTTCCCCGTAGATTTCGGCTGTATCTACAGTGGTAATTCCTGCCTCAAAAGCGGCACGAATAGCTTGAGTACTTTCCCCATCTTCAATACCTGCCCACATCTTTTTTCCTGCTTGCCAAGTACCCACGAGAAGGGGTGTAATTTCTATATTAGTCTGACCGAGATAGCGTTTTTGCATAACAGTTTTTTTGATGGGTTATGTATGCTTAGGGTTTTAGTCGGGTTTAGGGTTTAAAATCTCAGCTAAAGAGGACTAAAGTGACAAGGATAAAAACTTTTACCAGTAGGGGTGTAAAGAACAAACTTAACAAGCCACAAAAAAGACCTAATAAGCGGGTACTGAGGCTAATTATTTCGCCGTGAACATTGTAGCTAATCGACAGGGCGATTAGGGCTAGAGTAAGGAGAAAAATCATAGTTTTCTTTCCTGAGTCTATCGAGCAGAAAAGCCGTGACCGCTCACGACTTTTCGCCGTTTCTATATCTATTATTAGCTCGATTACTGGACTAATGACATCGGGTTAAAGTGAACTTTTTTAACGGAAAAGATTAAAAAATCCGTTGAAGAGGCCTGTCAGACCAGTAAAGGGACTTAAAACCGTGCCGAGGGTGTCGGTAGCAGAGGCCAGACTGTTACGATGAACCACAACCACATCATTATTGCGGAGAATCGGGTTAGTTTTCTCGTTGATACCCTGGGAAAAATCGATATTAATTGAGGTTTTGGTGACGGTCCCGTTAGGATTGAGACGAATTAATTCTACTGTGGACTGATTGGCGCGACGCTTATCAAAGTCTCCTGCGGTTAAAATTGCCTGATTGAGAGGGGTATTGGGGGGAACTTCAATTGTCCCCGGTTTGACCACTTCCCCGACCACTTTCACGTTAATAGTCTTAGGGGCAAAACTAGCCGATGCTAGGGTTTCCGATTCCTTGGCCGAGATTTCGGTAGCGGTGGGGATAATCACCGTATCTCCTTCTTGAAGAAAGATATCGCCGGTTATATCACCTTTTTCGAGCAAACTCCACAGATCTACGGGGATTTTCTGCTGGGAACCGTCACGAGTATAACGCAGCACTTGCACCTGTCGGATATCGGCAAGAGGTTTGATGCCTCCCGCTTGTTGGATAGCTTGGGTTAGTCGGGCCGGTTTCCTGGTGCCGCCGCGCTCTTGGTCATTATTATTGTTATTGTTATTGTTGGCAGTGGGGACAATACGATGGGACCCCGGACGATAAACTTCTCCCACCACAGTAACATTAATTTCTCGATCGCTATCTAGTCCAAAATTGGCATCGGCTAATTGATTGACTTCCCCGACGCTAAGGGTCGTTTTAGTGGGAATAACGATGCTATCACCATCTCTAAGGCTAATATCTTGGGTTGTATCGCCTTTTTGGATTAATTGCCAGAGATTGGCTTGAATTAGCTGTTCTTGTCCCTTGATGTTGCGTCGAATTTGAACTTGACCAATATCGGCCACGGTGGTTACTCCCCCCGCTTTCTGGATTATTTCGGTCAATAGGGGCGTTTTTTGGCTTTGTTCGGGGTTAATTGTATAAGTACCCGGACGATTGACTTCCCCCGCGATGGCGATTTGCAAAGGCCGGGGGGTGAGAACGCTAACAGTAACCACGGGACGTTTGAGATAGGTGGTGTAACGTTTGGCGAGGGTTTGGCCGGCTTCGGTGACGGTCATTCCTTCCACTTTGACGCTACCAATTAGAGGTAAAGTTAGGGTTCCATCGGCTAAAACAAGGAAATCGCCGCTTAAATCCGCGACTTGGTAAACGGTGACGCGCACTTTATCCCCTTCTCCTAGGGTGTACTCTTTGCTTTCTGCGGGGATAGGGGCAATCGCTTCTTTAGGGGGTGCAGCACTACTAGGAGGAGTAGCTTGGACTGGGCGAGCTTCTAAGGAAGTTAGAGGGGCAATAGTGCCGATAATTAATATATAACGCAGTGATTTGCTGATTAAATGCTGTAATTGGCTGCTATTTAACATGATCAATAGGATTAATTTTATCGTTAACATTGGCGATCAGTGTAGCACAAATAGTCGATCGCCGATGGAAACCCCCTGTAATATCGCATCTATCGAGAGTTACCGCTAACTGTAAGATAGTTTTAATGATTGCCTGTATGTAAAGGGGTATATTAATTTTATGACAGCTACTAGCACAATTCCCGATTTTTGTCAAGGGATAAAATATTTTGGGGGTTCCTTACCCGAATTTGATAAATATGCAGGAAAAGCCGCTATCGCTGAGGGAAAAACCGCTATTATTGCCGCTAATGACCCAAATGCTATCTATCAAACTCTCCTAGCCGCCGATGCTTTGCGTTACCTCACCCTACAAATCACCGCTACCAAAGAATCGGGACATCCCGGCGGTTTTGCCAGCGCTGCCGACGTGATTGCCTCTTTGATGATGTTAGGCCAGAAAAATATTTTCACCGAAGTGGGCCATCATGCCCCCGGTTTTTATAGTAACGTCTTTCTCGATCGCTCTCTGGAAGCCATGGGCATCAGCAACGTCAGCCAATTGGGAGAACGTTTTCGGGAAAAACACGGACTTTTAGGACATCTTTCCGGACAAATCCCCGGACTGCTCGGGCCGGCTGGTCCTTTGGGCCAAGGACAACATTTCGCCATGGCGGCGGCCAAATTACACCCTAATACCCTTTTCCCTGTCACTATCGGGGATGGTGGTTTAGGAGAACCCTACATTATGAGTAGTTTTGGTCATTTTCACACTGCTTATCCCGAAATTACCAATTTTCTGCCGATTTTAGTTTGGAATGGCTATTCCCAAGAACACCATAGCATGGTGTCCCTGAAAACTAACGCCGAAATGGAAGCCTATTGGCGCGGTAATGGTTTCGAGGAAGTGATTCTCATTAATGCCAAAGACTTCGATGATGCTAATCAAAATGGGGAATATGTAGATAGCACCAAATTCTCTTTTAACCAGCGTCTGGAGTTCATGAAAGCGGTGTTAATGGCCACGGATAAAGCCGCCCAATTAGCCCTAGGTGGTAAACTAACGGTGATCATTATTAAACAACTTAAAGGGGCGGGAGTTCACAAACGGGGAGCGGCTTCCCATAATCTTTATCCCGGCGATTCTTTAGAAAAAGATTATATCGTTGCTGCCTTACAAGAACGCGCTTTACCCCCTGAAGCTTGGGCAATTGTTCGTACTAATTTCGAGCGCTCTGGAGGGGGTCCAGCAGCGGGAACAGTGGTGACGGAAAAAGTATTCCCGCTGCCGGATTTAGGAGCCTTACCGATGACCGAATATACTGTGGGTGGCGATAAAAAAGTGGCCACTACCGCTATGGGGGAATTAGTGGTAGCTGTGGGTAAAGCTGACCCCAATTTTGTTGTCACTAATGCTGATGGTAATGCCGCTTCGGGAATTAATAATATTAACGTCGGTTTAAAGATTATTCACCCCACCAGCGATGATACCTATTTCCAGGGTCCTAACGGTCAAGTTTATGAACCTTTAAGCGAGGATGCCTGTGCCGGATTAGCCGTCGGTTTATCTCTCTTGGGAGCGCGAACTTTATGGTGTTCCTACGAGTCTTTTGCTATCAATGGTTTACCGATTTGGCAGACTGTAACCCAAGCGATGGCGGAGTTACGTCGTCCCACCCCTTCTACTATTACTTTATTCACCGCCGGAGCCTTAGAGCAAGGGCGTAATGGTTGGACACACCAACGCCCAGAGATTGAAAATTATTTCGCCGCTATGATGCGAAATGGTAATATTTTCCCGCTCTTTCCCTGCGATGCTAACAGTATTCAAGTCTGTTATGAATGGGCGTTAGGAACTAGCAATAAAGGCATTACAATCACCGCTAGTAAATCACCTTTACCGGTGCGAACTACCTTTGAGCAAACCCGTCAAGCTTTAGAAAAAGGCGGCGTAATTCTCCAGGAATCGGAAGGCAGCAAAAAAGTCGTTTTTGCCGTCATTGGTGATATGACTTTATTACCCGTCTTTGAGTCGGCACAACAGTTAGAAGCAGCAGGAATCGGTGTAAAAATCGTCTCGGTAATTAATCCTCGTCGTCTCTATCGTCCTAGCGATGTGATGAGTGAAACTAGCTCGGAAGCTGATAATAATTTCCTCGATGATGCTGGTTTTGACAGTCTCTTTGCCGGTGATGCTTTAATCGGAGTAACCGGTGGTACAAGCGCCATGTTAGAACCGATTATGTTACGCAGTAATGCGCGTCGGGATGTCTTTGCTTGGAAACGGGGAGAAACCACCGCTAGTGCTGGGGAAATTATGGCCTATAATGGCTTAACTGCCAATGCTTTAACTGCGCGTGCTACTCAGTTATTAGGTTAAGTTCCCAGTTAGTTTTTTTGATTATTCCCTACTCTCTTTGATTGGAAAGTAGGGATTTTTTTCAGGTCACTTTTGCCAACGGGGTAAACTTTTAATAATTTTCCATAGGTGAGGATATTGGAGGGATAGATAGCGTTTAATATGGGATTTTAAACTAACTAAATCCTGAGATTCTTTCAGTTCTCTATCTTGATAAAAACGAATTAAATCATCCCGTCTTTTTAGTAAAATTTTAATTTGTTGGTAATCTTCCGAGCTTAAAACTTGATGGGGTTGAATATTTTCTGGCAGCGGGCGCGGGATGTAAAAAGTTGTATGAGATGGGGATAATTCTTCGATAGGACGTTCTTTGCTATAGAGATAGATAGAAAGAGATTTACGCGATAAATGCCGTTGATTTTCTGGTAAATTAATCTGAGAAAATCCATGCCATGAATGTTCATTGGTTTCAAAAATAAGACAACGATTAAAGATAGGGACAAAAGATTTAATCCTATTTTCTTCTGGTTGACGGGGATTGGAATGTAACTCTAGATTCCCTCCCCAATCTGCTTGCCATTGGGGATTTAAATAGATTAATAAATTCAAGCGGCGATGATACCAATGACGCTCATCGAGGTTAAAATCAATGTGAGGGTCTAATTCTTGACCGTGTAAATTTTCGTGGGTTCCACCCCCATAAAAACTAGGGTCTGGAATTAAATTATCGATACCAGTTAATTGGGAAATTAACTCTAAAAACTCTTGAGCTTGAATGTAGCGGCCAAACTGCTGATAAACACCCCCCAAACCGATTAAATCCTCATTAACTGCCTTCCCGCCAACTTTTCCTAACTCACTAATGGCTTTTTGCGGATTAAAACTGGGAAAATTTTCCAGCAAAATTTGCGCTTGCTCCCTAACTAAAAAATTATCGATGACCAAATGCTTAAACGGTTGCGCTGTCTCAAAATCTTGACGATAGACAGAAGATTTCTCATAAACAAGGGGATTGATAAACATTAGACAGCTTTTTTGTTGGTATGATGAATTGTAGCAATCAAACTAGCAAAATAAAGATTAACTCTCCTATTGACCTCATCGCCTATGGACTGGTGGCACAAACTCAAAGATAATCCTCTCGCCCGTTGGGGAGCAGTTTTACTGTTAATCTTCTATTTAAGCGTAATGGCGGCGGATTTTGTCGCTCCCTACTCTCCCTACTCCTCCCAACCCGGTCAGTCTCTCCTCCCCCCCACCCAAATCTTTTGGCGCTCGCAGTCGGGAAGTAACAAGGGTGAGTGGATTGGCCCCCACGTCTATCCCACCACTCAAAGTGCTATTAATATAGAAACTGGTGAGCGGAAGCTAATTAGAGATTTTAACAACCCCTTGCCGCTACGTCTCTTGGTTAAGGGTGAAACCTATAATTTCGGTCAAATTCGCCTACCTTTGCCGCCAAAATGGGAGGAAGTAACTTTATTCCCCGGTATCCCTTTTGATCGCCATCTGTTCGGGGTCATCGGCGATGGTAGAATCAATATATTGGGAACTGACGAATCGGGACGCGATAGTTTTAGTCGCTTGATTTTCGGGGGCAGAATTAGTTTATTTATCGGTTTGGTCGGGATTTTAATTTCTTTCCCTATCGGTTTATTTGTTGGTGGCGTTTCTGGCTATTTTGGTGGTTGGTTAGATGCGATTTTAATGCGTTTTGTGGAAGTTTTAATGACTATCCCCGGCATATATTTACTCGTGGCTCTGGCAGCCGTTTTACCCGCAGGATTAACCAGCACCCAGCGCTTTTTATTAATCGTCCTGATTACTTCTTTTATCAGTTGGTCGGGATTAGCGCGGGTAATTCGCGGTCAAGTTTTATCCCTGAAAGAACAGGAATTTATTCAGGCTGCTAAAGCTATGGGAGCAAAACCTCTTTATATTATTCTGCGTCATGTGCTGCCCCAAACTGCCAGTTATATCATTATTTCTGCTACGTTAGCTGTGCCGGGGTTTATCGTGGCCGAATCGGTTTTAAGTTTAATTGGTTTGGGAATTCAACAACCGGATCCTAGTTGGGGAAATATGCTTTCTTTGGCTACCAATGCCTCAATTATTGTTCTACAACCCTGGTTAATTTGGCCACCTGCTTTGTTAATTATTCTCACCGTTTTAGCTTTTAATTTACTCGGTGATGGTTTACGCGATTCTCTAGATCCTCGCAATTTAGAGAGATAATTTAGTTATTATCAGTTATCAGTTATCAGTTATCAGTTATCAGTTATCAGTTATCAGTTATCAGTTATCAGTTATCAGTTATCAGTTATCAGTTATCAGTGAACTGATAACTGTAAAGTCTCCCCACTTCCCATTATGAATAAAATCAGTAAAAGTTTTAATAATTTCGCCGATAGTTTGGTGATTTATAGTCAAAGATACGGAAAAATAAGCTGGGTAATATTTTTAATTATCTTTGCTTGTATCATGACGATAACCTTTAATTATCCGGCACAATCGACCAATCAACCCCAAGAAAAACCCGAAATTCGTGGAGTTTGGTTAACTAATATCGATAGTGAGGTATTATTTAAACCGCAAACCCTAAAAGATGCCCTTGATAGGTTGGCTGATTTAAACTTTAATACTATTTATCCCACGGTCTGGAATTGGGGTTATACACTCTATCCTTCTAAGGTAGCAGAAAAAGTGACAGGACGAGCGATCGATCCCCATAAGTCTTTAAAAAATCGCGACTTTTTAGAGGAAATAATTAGCCAAGGTCATCGGAAAAAATTAAGAATTATTCCTTGGTTTGAATTTGGTTTTATGGCTCCTGCGGATTCAGAATTAGCCAAACGACATCCCGATTGGTTAACCCAAAGACAGGATAAAAGCGTGATTTGGTGGGAAGGAAAAGTGCATCAACGGGTGTGGTTAAATCCCTTACATCCACAAGTACAAAACTTTATTACCGATTTAGTCAGCGAGATTATTACTAACTACGATATAGAAGGAATTCAGTTTGATGATCATTTTGGTTATCCCGCCGATTTTGGCTATGATGAAACCACAATTAAACTCTATCAAAGGGAACATTCGGGACAATTACCACCGCAAGATTACCAAGATAAAGCATGGATTCAATGGCGGGCCGATAAAATTACTGACTATATGAATAGTTTGGCCCAGACGATTAAAAAGCAGCAACCTAGAGCGATTATTTCCCTATCTCCTAATCCCTACACTTTCTCCCTAGAATCCTATCTTTTAGATTGGCAAAAATGGCAAGAAAAAAACTTGATTGATGAATTAATAGTGCAAGTGTATCGAACTGATATGAACGCCTTTGACTGGGAATTATCCCAACCAGAATTACAGCAAGCTAGACAATCTATCCCCGTAGCTATTGGGATTTTATCTGGTTTAAAAGGTCGTCCGATTCCGATGGTTAATATTACTCAACAAGTGGAAAAATCGAGACAACAAAATTTTGGTGTTTCTTTCTTTTTCTACGAAACTTTATGGAATATCAGCAATGAATCCCCTTCCTATCGACGCAGGATTTTTCGGGAAATACTCCAGTCTGCTAATCCTCGCTAAAATTGCTGACTTTAAGCGAAATTATCGCCCTAAACCCGCTATAGTTTCTTAAATTTATCTTTAAATTAAGAAAAAGCAGCAGGAAGAGACGAGAAGGCTGCATCTCATTTTTGTAAATCTACTGAGTTGGAATTTTTAAAGGGAAACTCTCTGCTAAAATTGGTCATTACTTCTGATTTTATCACTCAATCCAAGCCTTTGGGGGGTTCTACCCCCCAAACCCCCCGTTGGGGACGCAAGCGCCGTCCCCAAACCCCTCGCGCATTAGTTTTTCGGTGGGATGCTTACACGCAGCTGTTGATATATTTGTAATAATTTAAGAGTCACTGACTAATTGCTGATTTTCCGTATTTCTGCAAATGTGAGATGCACCCGACGAGAATCGCTAGAATGAAAGAAGACTCTCCCTTATCACTTTATCCATGCTGATCAGACATAACCGAAGCTCGATCGCTAAACCTATTTTACTGTTTCTTGGCTGCCTTGTGAGCGGGCAGTTAGGGGTGTTAGTGGTAGCCAATAGCCTCTGGTTTACCGAGATGGGTTATTTAAACACTTTCCTGAAACAATTGTCTTGGCAACTAGGATTAGGTTGGGGAAGTGCGATTCTTTCTCTACTCTTTATTTTCACTAATTTACGTTTAGCCCAGCGTTTTCGTTGGCAAAAACCTAAAGAAGATAGTTATCCTCTTAGTCCTCAATCTCCTAGTATTAATTTACTCGGTCTTTTGATTATCACAACGGGAATTGGAGCTTGGATTGGGTCAATGTTATTGTATTACAGTAAACTAGCCCTCAGTCTCTGGACACCAGATTTTAATCTCCCTAATCTTAGTTCTTCCCTAAGTTCTCCTCTGGAAATAGTTTGGATTAGGCAAGTATTAACCGATATTTCCAGTAATCTTTGGCAAGGGGTAATTATTGCTATTTTAGTCTTGGGATTATTAATTAAAACCGAGTATTTTTTGCGAATAATATCTATAGTACTTACTATAATGCTATCTTTTATTATTGCTGGGCAGTGGGCGAACTTTTTAAAATATTTTTATGGTGTTCCTTTCAATATTAACGATCCTCAATACGGGAATGATTTAGGTTTTTACATCTTTCAATTACCCCTGTGGCAGTTACTAGAATTATGGCTCGGTGGTGTGGGAATATATACTCTTTTTGCTGTTAGTTTAACCTATCTTTTTTCGGGTGATAGTCTTTCTCTGGGAACATTTCCGGGGTTTTCTCGTCCGCAACTGCGTCATTTATATGCCCTCTGGAGTGGGTTAATGGGGCTGCTAGTATTACACCATATTATTCAGCGTTACCTGCTGCTTTATTCTCCGGAAGGAGTGGTTTATGGTGCGGGTTATATCGATGTTCATGTTGGTCAATTTATTGAAATTATTCTGGGAATTATTGCAGCAATAACCTCTATATGGTTAGGAGAAAAAGCATTATTTGGTAAAAAAGACCGTCGCAAGTTATACAAAAATGCCAAGAAAAAGTTGGTATTTTCCCCCTACTTAGTTCCTGTATTTCTCTATTTAATTGTTTGGATAAGTGGCATAGTTATCAGTGGACTATTACAAAGAACTGTCGTACAACCGAATGAATTAGTGAGAGAAAGACCCTATATCGAAAGAAGTATTCAATCCACAAGAGCGGCTTTTTCCTTAGATAGAATTGATGCCCAAGTTTTCGATCCACAGGCCGAATTAAATGCCGAAGTTTTAGAGAGAAACCATCTAACTATCGATAATATTCGTCTTTGGGACACCAAACCACTGCTAGAAACTAACCGACAATTACAGCAAATTCGCTTATATTATAAATTCCCCGATGCTGATATCGATCGCTATCGGGTACGAGTAGGATTGCCTGAAAAAATCGAAGAACGTCAAATATCTGAAAAACAACAGACAATTATTGCCGCTAGAGAATTAGATTATAGTGCGGTTCCCACTTCTGCTAACACTTGGGTGAATAAACATCTCGTTTATACCCACGGTTATGGGTTCACTCTTTCCCCGGTTAATTTAGTCGCTGCTGGGGGTTTACCCTACTATTTTGTCAAAGATATCGGCACAAATAAAGACGAAGGGGCTCTACAAACCTCTAGCGAATTAATTGATTATAGTATTCCCATTGGTAAACCCCGCATTTACTACGGGGAATTAACTAATAATTATGTGATGACTCCCACCACCGTAGAAGAATTGGATTTTCCTAGCGGGGATGGAAATGTCTATAATACCTACGATGGTAAGGGAGGAATCCTAGTGGGGACGGGGTGGAGACGTTGGCTATTTGCCCTTTATCTGCGGGATTGGCAAATGTTATTTAGCCAAGATTTTACTCCCGAAACTCGCCTATTAATGCGTCGTGATGTCCAAAATCGCGTGCAAACTATCGCACCTTTTTTAAGTTATGATCGCAACCCCTATTTAGTAGCGGCAGATGTGGGCGATAGTAGCAGTAAATTACATTGGATTATTGATGCTTATACTATCAGCGATCGCTATCCCTATTCTGACCCGGGTAAGGATAAATTTAACTATATTCGCAATTCGGTGAAAGTGGTAGTGGATGCCTATCATGGAACAGTGAATTTCTATGTTGCCGATGAAAATGATCCAATTATTCAGACGTGGAATAAAATCTTTCCTCATCTCTTTAAATCTTTAGCGGAAATGCCGAAAACTCTCCGCAGTCATATCCGTTATCCCGAAGATTTATTTAGTACCCAAGCAGAAAGATTATTAACCTATCACATGACCGATCCACAGGTATTTTATAATCGGGAGGATCAATGGGAAATTCCCCTAGAAATTTACGGCACGGAACCCCAGGCTGTATCACCCTATTATTTAATCATGAAACTGCCCGATGCCGACAAAGAAGAATTTATTCTCCTCCATCCCTATACTCCCTCTAGTCGGCAAAATTTAATCGCTTGGTTAGCGGCGCGTTCAGACGATAGAGAGTATGGTAAGTTATTGCTCTATCAATTTCCTAAACAAAGGTTAGTGTACGGACCGAATCAAATTGAGGCTTTAATTAACCAAGATCCAGATATTTCTCAACAGATTTCCCTTTGGAATCGGGACGGTTCTAAAGTTTTGCAAGGACACCTATTAATTATTCCCATTGAACAATCGCTGCTTTATGTAGAACCTTTGTATCTAGTGGCAGACCAAAATAGTGTCCCAACAATCGCTAGAGTAACAGTTGCTTATCAAAATAAAATTGTCATGGAACCAACCTTGAAGGAAGCTTTAGAAAAGTTATTCTCAGGCCATCAGAGTTAAATTGCCACTAATTGCCCACAAATTAGCAAGAAAGCTGATGCTGGTTCCAGAACGATCCTCAATATCCCCGAATTTGCCCAGAAAATTGCCTGCTCTGGTTAATCAACCAATTTTAAAATCCAGTATCATCAAAGGATTGAGTTATGCTTTTAATTGGAAAAGTGGGCAATTAATTCTGTGCGAGATGAATTGAGTATCAAAGGGGTAAACTCCTCCACTGGTAATAATAAAATGCGATCGATGATTACGGAGAAATCGGGGTCTAAACTGCCAAAACGAGCTTTCAATAAATTTTCTACCACCAGACGTTCTCCTTGTTGAAGACCCTGTTGAAGACCCTGTTGAAGACCCTGTTGAAGACCCTGTTGAAGACCCTGTTGAAGACCCTGTTGAAGACCCTGTTGAAGACCCTGTTGAAGACCCTGTTGAAGACCCTGTTGACGGCCAGCATCCAGTTCTTCCTGAAGACGGGAAGTGTATAAAGGTGATAATCTCATA
>VYKR01000219.1_pt1 | contig 11854 bp, 10 predicted proteins | sample 5109561 | NCBI WGS metagenome assembly VYKR01 (sample SAMN12291799, study PRJNA351875) | freshwater metagenome | isolation source: freshwater lake | place: USA: Michigan, Ford Lake | collected 2015-08-15
GTTAGGATACTTAGTACGACCAGCAAAGAAATTAGTGAAAGCTGTTTGTAAATGTCTTAACCCTTGTTGTAAAGGTACACAGCTAACTTCGTTTAAAAACTCTAATTCTTCTTGCTTTTTCCAATCGGTTAGCATTGAAGAAGTTTGGGCGTAGCCTACTCTTTCTTGCTTTTCGTACCAAGCTTGTGTTCGTTCGTGGAGAGCTTTGTTGTAAACTAATCTTACACAGCCCAATGTGCGCCGCAATAGCGACTCTTGTTCGGGTGTGGGGTAAAATCGAAACGAATAGGCTTTTTCCATGCCTCACATTTTAGCATATATCGTGTAAATGCGCTAATATTTAACAGTAAAGCCAACCTAGAACGACGGGGTTTCAGACCCAAATTTTCGATGATAGTAGGAACAGCGCTCGCGACCGCCACTTCTACCTCTGCGATCATTGTTACTAAAGAAAAAAAGAAAATCAAGACTCTGATTGAAGGAAGTCTGACTAACTCCCAAACTATGATTAAGGGGATCGAAAAAATCGAAAAAGAGGTTAAAGCTGTCACACACACAACAGAAAAAGTGGCTAAAGAAGTCAGCACCCTGAAAACCAGTAGCCGTTTACTGGTAGGCGCAACCCAAAAAGTTCAACATCAACAAAAGCTAACGACTGCAACTCTAAATCAGCAACAACAACAGTTAAATCAACTTACTCCCCACGAGAAGCCAACCCCAGAGATAGAAACTGAGAAGCGCGTCATTCCCCTACCCCAAAAAAGACAGACGGTGACTCACATCTACATCGATGGTAACAATTTCAGCAAAACGACCGAAACACTAGGGTTAGAAATTGACTGGAAAGCCTTAAAAATTGCTCTGGTGGAACCAGCAAAACAGACAGATACTTTTACTTTAAAGTATTATACTGGACTCCATGAGCATCCTTCTCCGAATCAAAAACAATGGCTTCATCACTTAAAACAACTTAACTATGAGGTAATCACCTTCCCTTTATCACAACGGGAAAACGGATGGAAAACTATTGGCGATGATTTATCGATGGGGTTGGATTTAATAGAGGCGGCTAAACCAGGCGACCGCGTTATCTTAGTAACTGGTGATGGAGATTTCATTCCCTTAATTGAGAGACTACAAGCACGCAACGTTGATGTCAATGTGGTTGGGGCTTCTGTAAACACTAATTCTCGCTTACAAGCATTACTACAACAGGACTTTATCCCCCTAGAATCTATCAGTGATCAGATTGTTAAACTTAAGAGACTAACCGCTTAAAAGTCACATCTTCCACCGCCTCTAAAGCTGGTCTTGAAATTAATTGTCCCCGCCTTTGCGGGGATTCAAGGGTTAAATCAATTGTTGACAAATTTCATCTCGTAATTGGCTATAGAGATAATAGGGAGTGTTTTTATCCCAACCGACATAAGGAGATGATTTTTGTCCAAGTAACTGATAAGTGTGGATAGCAATATTGAGAACTTCCCCTAAAATATTGTTAGGATGACAAGCTTTATGGGGATTAGCTTTATATTTATCTTTGTCGTCAGTCCAATTTCGTTTGTCTTCTTCCCATTGTTGAATCATCGTTTGTACTGATACTCCTCTGCCACTATGAATGAGCGCATTTCGATTATCAAACCAATAATCTAATTTTACCAAAGAGGCTAGAATCTGTTGCCATAATTCGAGGAGATCAGGATGATCAATTTCTATTAAGATTTGAACAAAATTTCTCTTCCTATAACGATTTTCTAATTTGTATAAATCCCTCCTTTCAAAATCCGGTTCTAACTCCTCAAATTTATTACAAAATTCTTGAGATGCTTTGTTTCTGACAAATGCCAAATATTGATTTTGATTATTATTTCTCAAGTATTTTTGTCCGCGTAAGCCCATAATTAATTCATTTAAAGTGACTTCATAAAAAGAACTTAATCGGATTAGAAAGTTAGCGATTTCATCTAGTCCCCAATAAATCCGACATTGAGTATAAAGATTTAACCAAAAAAAGTTATGCTCCATTTTCTCATTATCTCTCAAGGCATTTTTATCGAGATTAAAACAGCTAACCGCTAAGTTAAGTTTTTTGATAACTTCTGTTAATTTTTTTTGTTCTTTTTGGGTATCACTCGCTATTTTAGGAACTTGTTTTGCTAAATAAATCAAAGTTTCTTGCCAATCTTTAAGAATGACTCTTGCTCCATCAAAATCCCATCGTTGGTTTAATAAGAGTTTAACGGTTGCATATTTTTGATTCCGCATATATTGCCAATAACAATCTGGTTCACACTTAGATGCTTGTCCTTCGAGTAAATCTTTTACTACCAGTTTAGGTTCTAGGAATATTTGTTTTTGGATATTGGAGGCGATCGCTTGAATTCTCAAAGCGGTTTGCATTTGAGGCGTACCCCCTTTAATACTAATTAATATCTCTTCTTGGGAATCTAAAGTATTAAAAAAGTTATAATACTCCATCAGTAGTTTATCTTGATCGACAGCAGATATTTCTTGGGAAATTGTCACTTTTTCAATAATTAAGTGAGAATCAATACCGTCCGCTTGTTGCCAGTTTCTAATTTCTTCTTCTAATAACTTTTTGAGAAGCTCAAATAGATAAACCGTATCTTGATGCTCTACTTCTTCCTTGCTTGAAGGTTGGTCAGTGACAAATAAATAAACCTTTCTGGCTTGAAACTTTTCATAAGCGGTTTTGACAATGCCTAATAATCTGCCAACTTTTAACTGTATCTGATTATGAGGTTGAGCTACATCATTTTTAGAGTGTTGTAATTGATGTAATTGAGAAGTAAGATTTTTCAAATGATAAGTTTTAATTTTTTTCTGACGAATAATTTCTTTTAAATCTAAAAGGGAAGATTGCGTCTCTAACAACTCTACGATTAACTGTTCTCGTTTTTTCCATGCTGTTTCTTTCTCTGGTTGTTCGGTTAATCCTGTTTCATCTACATTGGGTTCATCACGAAAACCAAAGGGAAGCCAAAAGTTTTGTACTTTAATAGTTAAGTCAGAAGTCCCAAGGTTCGCAAGAAGAATAGTCATATTTGTTAACTGTAAATTAATGGCTAATGACGACGTTACCCTAAATTAAAGCTTATGAGAGTATATTTGGTGCGAACACCGATATCTTCTCTGGGTTGAGTTAAGAAACTCCATATTGAAAAATTTCACCAAGGAGTGGGAGTTCGCATGAAATGGTCATTATTTATCGTTAGCGATTATTAAGCTTAATTCAGGACATTAGCTCACCGTCTATTATATCAGGGCAAGCGCATCTTAACAATCCTTGACAAAAGGGACTTTGCGGGGGTCGCTTACCCACGATTCAGGCATATTTAAGGAGAATTTGCCATCTCAATTGTTAAGCAAAAATCGACCAAATGGGTCGATTTCGTAACTATTCTGATTGGCTGGTATCGGCTGAAATGCCCATGCGGACTACAAAATTAGCCAATTGTCAATAGCTTTTGAGATGCTCTCACCCTGTACATATAAGACAATTCCAGACATCTTAAACATTATTCTCAATCATCCTTTATTACAATTGAGGAGAGACTATAAAGAACAGTTTATTAACGCCGATCAATACTATATCTATTCTGCGGTTAAAACACAGGTGATCGCTATTTTACTGAACGATCTTAAAACACCTATTGTTTAAACTGGCTAGAAAATGTACGGCGATAGAACGTACTTATGTGATAAAATTAACTCGGATAGATATCCTTTAATTCTTTATTCTTCTGCTGTAGAGGTTTAGATGAGTCCAAAACGAGCCACAGATTCAACCAGAATATGGGAGCATCTCATTTATGCAAATGAGTAATTATACTTGTCCCTAAAACTGGTTTCTAGCAAGGCTTTCAAAATAGCTTGACATAAAGCTTAATTTAGGGGTTACAAAGGTGAGATGCTCCCCAGAATATCAACTTCCTGAATCAGAAAAGAGAGTCAGCGACATTACCTTTAATAAAACCTCTGTGACGAGTGGACAACCTGAACTTACCTATAGTAACGAATCAATCAATTCTCTGACTCAAATTGAACAATTACACCATTATTTTGCGGCTTTTCAAACTTCGGATAAGCCTCAAGCAGAGCTTGCCATTAGTTAGACTCAAGAATAGAGTCAAGAGAAAATTGTGGCGCAATTAGAACAAGTAAAATCTTAAATCGGCTGGGAAGAAACTATTGGTAGTGCCAAGAAGTGGTGGGAAACTTTTGAGCAGGAAAATAAACATCGACTCTTAAAAGTGCGTATTGCTGTAAAATAACAACGAGGAAAAAAATGATGAAAAAACCTGTAATTTGTCACTTTTTGATTGGACTTCCTGCAAGCGGGAAATCAACGTTTGCTCAAGTTTTGGCAGAAGAAATTAATGCTGTCGTGGTTTCAACCGATGAAATTCGGGCGCAACTTTATGGAGATGCGGCAAATCAAGGAATTTGGGCGGATATTGAGGTAGAAGTCTTAAATCAAATTAAAACCGCCGTTGAAAAAGATCAACCCGTCATTTATGATGCCACTAATGCTATGCGCCCGTGGCGACTTGATTTTCTTTATAAAACGGTTAATTCATTTAACATTCAATGGATAGGATGGCATTTACAGACTTCTGTGGAGAAATGTAAACAAAGAAATCAACAACGTGAACGCCAAGTTCCTGACGAAGTGATTGATAAGATGAATGCTAATTTACAAGAAAATCCCCCAGAGTCTAACGAAGGACTGTTAAAAATTTATCCTGTTCCTGTTAGAGACAATAGCTTTGATCTTGACAAAATTTGTATAATTCTCACAGGATTCAAGCGTCTTTTAGCTAACATAGCTAACTTGAATAAGAATAAAGTTTTTCATCCATATTCTCATTTACTAGACTTTGAAAGATTAATGCAGTTGATTTCCGTCATTATTAACTATCCAGGGATTGGGAATTTAACGGAAACTGAACCAGAAAACCTGAAAGAAATTTTAGAAGTCGAAGAATTACCTCAGTTTAGCACTTCAATTGAGGAAATTTGTGCAGTAATTACTAAAAAGTATCATGCTATTTATGCCCATCCTGAAGCCATAGAAAAAGACTTATATTGGTTAGAAAAGAATGGGATTTTAGCCAGAGGAGATATAGCTGCTGATTTAATTGAGATAGAGTCGATTGATTATCCTTATTTAATTAGTCATCGTTACAATGATTTAGATAAATTTCAACGGTTAATAAAAACGATTCGTTTTATTGTTCATCATCCTTTTTTATGCGAAGAAAATGGCAAACCTTCGGTGACAACAGAAACAGGTTTTAGGCAAACTAGCATTGTTAAAGCGATGTATAACTATGGCTTATTTTCTGGCAAGATTGATGTTGAGAATGAATATCAAAGAAGTCCTCTAGAAAATAACTTTCGAGAAGATATTTGTCATTGTATTAAACCTTATCAACTTTTACCTAATTTTGCTATGAAAAAAGGCTACTTTGCAGGAACAGGTATTTTATCTCAATATGAGTTAAATAAGCTCTATCAATCTCTCCAATCTCATTCAGAAAAGAAATATTTTAAAGATCCTCTTGCTGCCGAAATTTATGATATATTTGAACAACGATTAATGAATTCCAAACTTTTAGAAGGAGAAGCTCCTTATTCTACTCGCTTAATTGGCACAAAATCCATTGTTGATGTAGAGAAATATCAACAACAATTTGAACAGTTAGAAGAAGCGATAAAAAAAGGAGAGCTTTTGCAATTTAGTCATATTCAAGGAAGTGCTAAATGGTCAAAAGATCAACCACACTTTACCGCTTACCCTTTACAAATTGTTTTTCATAATATTGCATGGTATTTAGGGTACGAAATAGGTGAAGGAGACAAAAAAGGTTTATTTGCTTTCGCAAGAATTGATAGAATCCGATTTCAACAAGTAAATACTCAGCGAGATATAAATGAGCAAAAGAAAGCGTTAGATAAGCTCCATAAACTTTATGATGCAAGTGCAGGAATTTATTTAGGCGATGATGTTGCAAAACAGCGTCAGTATTTAGATTCCCAACAAGGAAAGAAATTAAATGTTACTGTCATTCTCTACGCCACAGAACTTGCATTTAAATTTATTTGTGAAGGAAATCAAAGATTTCAGAAAATAGAAATGTCTTTACCTGATTGGTTAAAAGGAACGAGTTATGAACGCAAAGCGCTCGCTACGCGAGATCGTGGAATTTTTAAGTTAGACCAAAATATTCCTCCCTATCAATATACTATTAAAGTTACTGTACCCGAATGGTCTTTAATGGACATTGATCTCATTCGTTGGATTTCGGGTTGGGGAAAAGAAGTTAAGGTGATTGAACCTCAATCATTAGTTGACAGAATTTATAGTATTGGAGAGGGAATTACTAATATTTATCAAGATATTGAACTGATTTGTTGTGACTTAGAAAAAGTCAATGACTTAGTTAAAAATAAGGAGGGAAGCAACTATCGATTTATTTCAATTAAAACCCCTAATGGCAATGCTGAACCTCAATCTGTTCAATCTGAACTTAACATGAATCCTGGGCGTATTCACCCCTTTATAATAAATGATATAACTCAATTTAATGAGGAAGATATAAAAAAAACAGTGGCTTTCATCAAAAAAAAGAAAAAAGCTTCAAAGATTCAAGATGGTTTGCGGTTTTTGATCTACTCCCATTCAGGAATTAACCTTGCTAGTGAAGTGGCGATCGCTATCTATAGAGAGTTAAAGCAAGATACTGAATTAACTAACTTAAGAATATCATTGAGTTATCTTTAGATCACCGTCAATAGATAAGGATTTAACAGTGTTAAATCCCTACGAAGGTTAGTAAATTTATCCTAATTGTAGGGACATAATACCATTATGTCCTAATATTGCTGTGCTGAAACGATAAAAAAATTTGATGGTGGGCAATCATTTAAGCTATACCATGCAGATTAATAGAAAAAAGGGATTGCCAATCAAGAAAACTGTGCAATCCCTTAATTGATTTTAAAGCCAAAATTAGACTTTATTTTTTTGCAACTGTTTTAGTTCAGATGTTGCAATAGACAGAACTTTTAATAAAACATCATCAGGTAGGCGTTGGGTTTCATGCTTCAACCCAACCTACGTTCTACTGTTTTAGTTCAGATGTTGCAATAGACAGAACTTTTAATAAAATATCATCAGGGAGTTTTTGACAAGTATTGACCAGATTATTTATTGTTGCGGTAGCACTATTTTGTTGGAGAATGACTGGTTTTGGCTGTTTATTAACCATTTGTTGTTGGCGAAGTTTTTTAGTTTTTGTGGCTTTTTAGGGCGGGTTAGAATAGAGGGGATAAAAACGCTTGACGGATGAGCTTTGAGGACGTTCAAGAGCTTTTGACTTTGACTTCATTCAAAGGCATCAGCAACATAATCTTCAACAGAGTCATAGACATCAGAAACATAATCTTCAACAGAGTCATAGTAGGATTCCACAGAGGTAGCAAAGGCTTCTCTGCCGTTTTCCCAGATTCCCCCACTATCGTTATAGAAATGGTTCCATAGTTCTGAACTATCGCCCTTATGTCCATCGTATTCATTGGCGGTTCCTCTCATTCCTGCGTATTGATGATTTTCGTCGATTAGATTACCTGAATCATCGTAGAAACACTCTTGTTGTGGACTTTCAGGAGAAGGGTCTTTATTTTCTAAGTATCCCTCCATTCCCCCGTGAAATGCGTATTTACCAAAGGTATTGTCATAAGAACTCCATATATCTTTATCTTGTAGTTCTGGACTATCTATTGTGCTGGGACAAGAAGCATTAGTCTCGGCGTTAGTAGTTGTGTTTTGGTCAGCCATATTACTATTTCCTTTTTTTGAGATGATTGATTACTGCCAAGAGCCTGGAATATCCGGTCGATTTCTATGTCGCTCAATGTTGACTTGCTGTTGAAGAATTTCATGTAGCTTCAAGGCATCTGTGAGCGAAATTGCCTGAATAACCACGAGTTTGTTGTTTTTATCTGTAGAGTAAATGTAAAGATTCGCTATTCCAAACAAACGATAAAGAAATGGCTTTAAAATGCGTAAATCTGTCACACGAAATAGCCAAACTTCGTCAATTTCTTGGTTAAAAAGTCCCGTAATAATCCTAAACCGTTGAGTTGTGAACATATATTCGGTTCGTTGTAGAGTTAGGTACTGCCAGGCTATAGCAAAAAGAGGAATTATGAAAATTATTCCACGGAGGTTTTTCCAACTTAAAAATACTGACCAAGCTTTAGGTTTCAAGGCTACGATTGGTTTTTCTGGACGAGGAGCGTAGCCAGGTAGAGGATATTTATTCTGTGTCATCGTTAGTGTCTTCGTTATTGTGATTGTTGTCTTGAAAGGTTTCTAAGTTGGATTGTCTGTGTAGAGTAACAATCGGCAATCCTGCTAGTTCAAGCTTGAGTTTGTTGACTTGGTCTTGCCATTTTTTCTCTTCTTCTTGTAAAATATTTAGACATTCTTTAATTCCTATCTCATCGAGTAGTTCGTCAACTGTTTTCTTATCAGGTTCATTACCAGATAAATAAAATGATGTTCGTAATGCTGATTTGAAGTCAGATTGAAGATTCTTTACTTTGGCGATAGAGTTTTCACAATTCTTTACCTGAGCTTTGGCAAATTTTAATTCTTCATGAAGTGTGTTGATTGATAAAAAATATGAGGGGTTGGGAGAGTTAATAGCTCGAGGATACGCAAGTAAGGATTCGGCTTCTGTACGCAGTTGGTGAAGTTTTTGTTGCTTCTCGTAGAAGGACTTTTCGAGCAAATATTGGTGTTCTTGGCGAATTATTTGAATTTGCTCATTGGCAGATTTACAGGCTACTCTTTGCTGAAGAATTTCGAGCATTTTTGCTGATGGTAGACTTGGGTTTGATAAATAGATTTCAGTTAGTTCATTGATGTCTTTAGAGGTCATATTGTTAACACCAATAATTCTGATGGTTTGAGATTGAGACATTTTTTTAACTCCTTTTTTGTTATACTATTTTCAAATTTTATACTCATATTGCTCATATTTTTGTCTCAATTCTGCCAGAGCTTTTGGGTAAACAATGAGTTTTCCTTTCAGGATGCCAGTGGCAAGATTTAACAATCCCGCTATGATAGGTGCGATCATGACGAACCAAGGTATATCTAATTCTCGCTGTTGCAATAAATATGCACCAACAATGAACTCAGTAATTAGATAAATCCCGCACCAGATACGGTTAATAATAGATAGCTTTGAAGGTTCAAGAAAAGGAGACTCAAATAGTCCATGTAAGTAAAGATATGCTTCAAGTCGTATTTTTCCTAATCGACTTTGAGATAGCCTTTCTTTTTGTGAATTTATCCACTTCAGAGTAGATTCCGCAAATCTGCGAAGGCGCTCGCGAGAATACTCTTCCGAAACTGTGTGATCGAAGAGCAAGCACGCTATAAAGGAAATGGGAAGAGCAAACCATACTTTAATGTTGTCCCAATCACCAGGAACTAACACCATAGCCGTATTAAAATTGAGGAAGGCTATGATGGTAGTCGCAAACCAAGAGAAGAAAACAGACATGATTATAGATTCAATGAGGGTTAATATAATTGAGACGCTCTGATCTTCTGAAACTGGCAAAATTCTCTGGCAGCAATTCTGTGCTGCTCCATTGCGATAAAGGGAAAGCGTTCTAAGAGCGCCTCCTGATCATGCGGGTGCAGCTCTTCAGCAATCAAACGTAAACGATTTGATTCTTTGTCTAATGGCTCAGGTTCAGAAAATTCTGCTGGATGTATTGTCGGTGAATTCGACTTCTCTCGATAGTCTTTGGTGGTGTCATTGGGATTGAGATCGGCAATATTGCCCCATTTCCCAAACTCAAAATCAGGAAAATTACTTAGTGGCATTTGTCTCCCCCTTATTTCTAGTCTCTTCGATAGTTTCCTTCACTGCAATCTCCGGGTGGGTTTGGGAGTATAGAACGGGTAGTCCCGCAAATGCGGCTTCGAGTTCTGGTCGAAACGATTCGCCCCCCTCGTTAGTGCTGTTTAAAACCAGAACAGAGCCTCCTCGTTCGATCACCATTTGAGCAGTATCTCGCATGATTTCTTGACACGGAGCCTCCTTCTCATTGACCTGTACCTGAAGAACTAAGATAGGAAGACGAATTTTTGTTGATTCAAACTGCTTTTTGGCTCCGGCGACAGCCGGACAGACAAGAGTCCCGGGTTTTTGTTTGACTGGCTGCTGCTGCTGGCATTCTTTTCGTACCAGAGCAGGATTTGCCCTTTGGAGGTTCTGGAAAAGGGCGGATTCCCCTGTAACAAAGATAACTCCGAACTCGTCACCAGGAACAAGTCCCTTCGCAATGGCTTGACAAACTCGCTTCCTGTCCTTCTGGAATTGCTCATCGTTTTGTGCGCTCGCCGATTGATCAAGTACATAGCTGATGGCTATGGGACGGTGGGATTGCCCTAATGAGCAGGAGGCCAAAGGTATGAGTGTGGAGACAGTCATAACTCCAGCGAGCAATCGGTTCAGACTCTTTTTCATAAAATACATGGGTAGTACACTTTTCAGACTCAGGGAATCTATCTTCCCCTCCGTCTTGATTTCGATTCTAAAACCTATCTGAAGAAAAATCGGGGTGCTGATGCGAACCCCGAAAAGATGAGGAGAAATCAACCCTGAGCAACAAATACAGAACTATCAGAGTCTGCTGCTATGGTGGTGTAAGTTGACACTCCCATCGCTCAAAGCGAAGGATTCTTGTGACTCAAGTTGTCTTGACAGGTATTTCTACTGGGAGCATCTCATTTATGCCAGTGAGTAATTATACAAAGGTGAGATGCTCCCGATCTCATAGGCATTAACGTGGAACAATTTCTATTGTTTTATGCCGATGGAATGGGGGGGTTCTCAACATTTTTCGCGGGTTAGACACAATGGCTGAAAATCTAGAGTTTTCGTTGAGGTGCGTCGATGCCTTGCTGGGCAAGGCTTTGAGCCTCATGACCGAGGTAGTTATTGAGAAATATTATTAATAATTGGCAAGCTAGTCTTTTAACTTCTTAGCAAGTTTAATTAATGGAAACATGGTCCGCACTTCAGACCCGGACTCTTTTTAACTCTTTTAACTTCTTAGCAAGTTTAATTAATGGAAACACCATATCATCTTGCTTGTTGAAACCAACTTTTAGAGTAAATGCTTTTAACTTCTTAGCAAGTTTAATTAATGGAAACGCAACGATCCAGAGGAGGGAGTGCTCCCCAGATTTTCTTTTAACTTCTTAGCAAGTTTAATTAATGGAAACAAAAAGACTTGCCGTTCGGCGTGATCCATATTTTGGTAGTCCTCTTTTAACTTCTTAGCAAGTTTAATTAATGGAAACCCTATTTTTTGGGCTATCTGGCTGACGATAGTCGGGAACCTTCTTTTAACTTCTTAGCAAGTTTAATTAATGGAAACCATGGATTTCTGCATGGCAACGTTTTCAGCGACTTTTAACTTCTTAGCAAGTTTAATTAATGGAAACGCTTTTGCAAACAGCTCCGCTCTCTCGCAAGATCTATCTTTTAACTTCTTAGCAAGTTTAATTAATGGAAACCTTTTAGGCTCTTCTGCGCAAGCACCGAGGGATGCTAGTAGACTTTTAACTTCTTAGCAAGTTTAATTAGGGTCTGCTGAAAAAGTAGGGGCGAAGCATTCGGGCAATAACCTATCGGTGAAACCGGAGATTTTCTATCCGAATGCTTCGCCCCTACAGGACGCGGGCCGATGAAGACGCCAGGTTTTGAAGCACGATTCTCTCAAAATCTTGCACCTGTGG
>VYKR01000428.1_pt1 | contig 11848 bp, 7 predicted proteins | sample 5109561 | NCBI WGS metagenome assembly VYKR01 (sample SAMN12291799, study PRJNA351875) | freshwater metagenome | isolation source: freshwater lake | place: USA: Michigan, Ford Lake | collected 2015-08-15
TTTCTCTAAAAAAATGGAGAATCACGTTGGGGAACCCTTTGGTATTTTATCCATGACTACAATGCACAGCAAAGCAAAGGATTAAGCCGCCATCACTACTACCGAATCACCACCGGGACTTTATCCACGGGAGTTCCGTCCATCTCAAATAAAACGGGCGCAAAAGCTCAGTCGCTCTTCATGTTATTTTCCGAGAAAATGGGATTAATTCAGATCATTAAAACTCCCGGACTAGAGGCTGTCCATCTTGCAACTCTCCGACAATCACCAAGTCAGCCAGTCCCACGAATAAGCCATTGTTTAAGACTCCTGGAATGTTATTAATGGTTTTTTCCAGTTCTGCCAAATCATGAAGGGAATCAAATTTGACATCAAGGACGAAATTTCCCTGATCGGTGATGATTGGCCCATCTTTTTTCACGGCTGTTCGCAGTTCTGACTTTCCGCCTAATTTTTCTAGGTGGAGCATGACGGGTTTCATGGCTTTGGGAATGATTTCCACTGGCAATAAAAAATTCGTTCCCAGTTTTTCCACCAGCTTGCTGCTATCGACGACGACGATGAAGTAGTCGGCGAAGCTATCCACTAATTTTTCTTGGGTATGGGCAGCCCCACCGCCTTTAATCAGGTTTTTCTGAGGATCTACCTCATCGGCTCCATCAATGGCTAGATCGATATGATCGACGGCATTTAAAGTGGTTAGGGGGATGCCGCATTCTCTGGCTAGGTTTTCCGATTGAAAGGAGGTGGGAATGCCGACAATATTTTTGATTTCGCCGTTTTTGAGTCGTTCCCCCAAATGTTGAATAGCAAATACAGTGGTCGATCCTGTTCCTAGTCCGACAATGGTATCAGATTGAACGCGCTCGGCTGCCATTTTGCCAACGGCTTGTTTGAGGCTGACGATTACTTCACTGTTAGTCATGGTCAATTAAATCCTTATGGATCGTAGTTTACGCGGTTTCTAGGACTATTTTGGCGGTTTTACTGCATCTTTTAAAGGATTTCCCTGTTCAAAGTCCGTAATACTAGCAATAGTGGTGTTAGCAATGGCGGAAATGGCCTCTTCTGTAAAGAACCCTTGATGAGAAGTAATTAAAACGTTGGGGAAAGATTGTAGTAGTTGAATATAGTCGTCTTGAATGATTGTGCCAGATAAATCCCGAAAGAAAAGGCTATCTTCCTGTTCGTAAACATCCAAGCCTAAAGAACCAATCTGACCCGATTTAATGCCATCAATCACCGCTTTGGTATCAATCAGTTTACCCCGACTGGTGTTAATTAGGGTGACACTAGGTTTCATTTGGGCAATGGTATCAGCATTAATTAAATAATGGTTTTCGGGTGTGAGAGGACAGTGTAGGGAAATAATATCGGCATTTCCTAATAATTCAGGCAAATCAACGTAACTAGCGTCTCCAATAGCTTCAAACTTAGGATTAGGATATAAATCATAACCCAACAGATGACAGCCAAAGCCGTGCATAATTTCGCCAAGGATAATACCAATTTTCCCTGTTCCGATAATGCCAACAGTACGACCATGAAGATCGAATCCCATCAAGCCATTGAGAGAAAAGTTATCATCCCGAATGCGGTTATAGGCTCGATGTAGTTTGCGGTTGAGGACTTGAATCATCGCAACGACAAATTCAGCCACAGAATAGGGAGAATAAACCGTCACTCGTACCACCTTGATGCCTAATTCGGCTGCTTTGGCTATATCGACGTTATTAAATCCTGTACAGCGTAGGGCAATGAGCCGCGTCCCTTGTTTGGCTAAAATTTCTAACGTTTCGCTATTCACATTGTCGTTAACGAAAACACAGATAGCTGGAAATCCATCGGCAAGGGAGACGGTTTTGGGTTCAAGTCGGCTTTCAAAATAGACCAATTCATGGTTCGCCTTCGCCTCAGTATTGGCTTGATCGAGGAATATGCGATCATAGGGTTCGGTACTAAATACAGCAACTTTCATGGCATTCTCACAGTTAAGTTGTTAGGTTTATGGATCTTCTCGACAGCAACTATGGGGGATTATTTTTAAATACCTCGAAAATCTGGTTTAAAGGGGCAAGATTAGCACCTCTCAGGAAGTCTTGCCCCTCAGCCTTTTAAAATGGCCATTTCCATTCGCGAATTTCTTGCTTATCGATCCCCTCTGCATAAGCATAATTGGAATGTTCGATAATCTGATTTTTCAGCCATTCTCGCAAATGACCGCCAACGATTTGTAATTTAGGAATACGATCGATCGCATCGATGGCCAAGCTAAAACGATCAATTTGATTACGCATCGCTAATTCTAAGGGGGTGTTGATATTACCGTGTTCTTTATAGCCCCGTACATGGATGCGTTCTTGATTGATACGACGGTAGGTTAACTTATGAATGAGGAAAGGATAACCGTGGAAGTTAATGATAACTGGTTTATCTGGGGTAAACAGGCTGTTAAAATCGGTGTCCGATAAACCATGAGGATGTTCTTCGGCCGGCATTAACTTGAATAAATCCACAACATTGATGAAGCGTATCTTAAGATCGGGAAAATGCTCGCGTAAAATGGCTGTGGCTGCTAAGGCTTCCATTGTCGGGACATCACCCGCCGCCGCAAATACCAAATCGGGTTCACTTCCACCATCATTACTCGCCCATTTCCAGATGCCAATACCTTTGCTACAGTGAACCACAGCAGCGTCTTTGTCTAAAAACTGTAAGTGTAGTTGTTTATCAGCAACAATGACATTGACATAGTTTTTACTGCGTAAACAATGATCACTTACTGACAATAAACAATTGACATCTGGGGGTAAATAAATCCGAGTGACTTCAGGGCTTTTATTGGTTACAACATCTAAAAAGCCAGGATCTTGGTGGGTAAAACCATTATGATCTTGTCGCCATACCGTAGAGGTAATTAAGAGATTCAATGAGGGAATGGGAGCGCGCCATGAGATTTCATTACATTTTTCAATCCACTTACAATGTTGATTGACCATAGAATCAATGACATGAACAAAAGACTCATAGGTAGAAAAAAAGCTATGTCGTCCCGTTAATAAATATCCCTCCATCCAGCCTTCTAGGGTATGTTCACTGAGCATTTCCATCACCCGACCATTGGGAGAGAGTTCTCCTCCATCTACATCTTCAGGGAGATAATTAGCTAACCATGTTTTTTTGCTAACTTCATAGATAGCATTTAACTTATTAGAAGTATTTTCATCGGGACCAAAAACTCGGAAATTGCTCATATTATTTCTCATCACGTCCCGCAGAAACACTCCCAACGGACGGGTATTTTCGGCTTCAAATTGCCCCGGTTTAGGAACTTCCAGACAATAATTGCGGAAATCAGGCATTTCTAGGTCTTTGCGAAGGAGTCCTCCATTAGCATAAGGATTAGCACTCATGCGGCGCACACCTTTGGGCGCAAGTTCTTTGAGGTCGGGAATTAATTTACCTGTTCTATCAAACAATTCTTCGGGTTTATAACTTCTCATCCAAGCTTCAAACAGACTTAAATGCTCTGAATTGGTTTTCACATCCGCCATTGGTACTTGATGCGCTCGCCAGAAGCCCTCAATTTTATGTCCGTCAATCTCAGCCGGTGCTGTCCAGCCTTTGGGAGAACGGAGGACAATCATAGGAAAGCGGCAGAATTTGGCTTCGCCACTGCCACGGGTCTCGGCTTGAATTCGACGAATTTCCTCAATACAATGATCTAAAGTTGCCGCCATCGCTTGGTGCATACTGGGCAAATCAGAACCTTCCACGAAATAGGGCTGATAGCCATAACCCAAGAAGAGATTTTCTAAGTCTGAATGACTGATGCGAGAAAGGAGGGTAGGGTTGTTAATCTTGTAACCGTTGAGGTGCAAGATGGGCAGTACCGCTCCGTCGGTGATGGGATTGAGAAACTTGTTGGAGTGCCAGGAAGTAGCCAGCGGACCGGTTTCTGATTCCCCGTCTCCCACCACTGCAAAGGTAATTAAATCAGGATTATCAAACACAGCACCATAGGCGTGAGAAATACAATATCCCAATTCTCCCCCTTCATTAATAGAACCGGGGGTTTCGGGGGTGCAGTGACTGCCTATCCCACCGGGAAAAGAGAATTGTTTAAAGAATTTCTTCAACCCCTGTTCATCTTCACTTTTATCGGGATACACCTCAGAATAGGTTCCCTCAAGGTAACAAGGGGCAAGAACCCCCGGCGCACCGTGACCCGGACCATTAAGATAGATGGCATTGAGATCGTACTTTTTAATTACCCGATTACAATGAGCATAGATAAAGCCTTGGCCTGCACTTGATCCCCAGTGACCTAAGACCCGATTTTTGATGTGTTCGGGCTTAAGTGGTTCTTTGAGTAGGGGATTATCCCGTAAATAGAGCATTCCCAACATCAGATAGTGAGCAGCCCGTAACCAAGCATCGATTTTGCTGACTTCATCATCATTTAAGGGGGTTCCTTGAATTGTAGAGCGAGCAACACCAAAACAGCTAATGCTGTCAGTGGTAGATTCGGGATGACTTACCATGCTTTCTTCCTTTGAGTGAATATCAACTGTCTGTACCTTTACACATAAACTTTGTCTAAAGTTTAAGAAAAAGTTTGATATTGGTTAAGATTTAGTCCCCCTTTTTTCCCCTTTTTTAGGCTATGATGGCAAGTCTTATTCGATAAGCTGTTCGTAGTTTAAGGGTAAGCCTCTTGCCTGTTGCATGAGTGCCTCTCCTCTATAAGTAGCCTACACTCAACGGATTTAGTATTAATTTGGTAGGCTCTCTTGGAGTTATGGTGCTCAGCAAATCTTCTCAAAGAAAGGTAGTAGGCTGTATGCCCCTACCAATTACACTACGCGCAGGTGGGGACGCAACCTGGTCAGTGAGTTTATCAAACTGTTTGCGTCCATAATGTAACATGATGAATATTTTTCACCCAATGTTCAAAAGAGCCATTTGATAAGACTACGTTTACCCTTCTGAGTATGAATTTTATCTACAATCACCCCTCAATCGAGCATTGTTTAAAACAACAATTAATTCATATTTTTCCAGAAAAAAAGCATAAATTAACTTTCTATCGTTGCTCAAAAACTGATAGTATTCTCTATCGTTCACCTCTGTTTTATTATTTTACTCCCGCTCAATGTCAAGCTATATTTAACCATTTAATCGCCCTTTTTCCACAAATTCAGCTTAGGGAAGGATGGCTAGAACTGTTATTAGATCAGCAATTTTTGTACTTTTGGTTACTGAAACTAAACGATTTAATCGATAAATTTTTGTCCGATCAGCTTCCTTTCCATCCCAGAGGAGAATTTTTCTTTTTATTTCAATACACTCACGCTCGCTATTCTGGTTTGTTACAACTGCTCAATCGGGAAAAAATTAGTTTAACAGAGCCAGAACTATTATCGTGGTTTATCAGGAGCTTAAGAGCTTGACACACCTTCCAGATAAGTCTTTCCTGTGTTTTTCCAGATCCAAATTGAATTAATCCCTTGCCGGATAGGGTTTCCAGCTAAGTGGAACATCGATTGGCATAACAAACTCAGATAAACCGGAAAAAAAGGCGACTTTCATCAGATAAGGGACTTGCGCTTTGATAATGTACCTTTTGGGCGAACGCAGTTCGCCCCTACATTGTGGACAAAATCCGTTACTGTAGGGGCGCAAAGCTTGCGCCCTCCGATCGATTGGGTATTGATCGAGGGACACTAGCAGATTAGAAGGCTTGGCGCGATCGCCTTGCAATGTGATTCCTCGATGGTTGGCGGCTAAATGGCGCAGGATTTTGTAAACCGTTTCCAGTTGGTCGGCAGCCCCCGCTTTTTCTGCCAGCGTGGTCAATGGCATCGGTTCAGATGCGAGCTTCAGCACGGCCAGAAGCTGTCGCTGTAAATTCAGCACCGATGCGGCGGCTTTTTTCCCGGCTTCCACCCCTGGTTGGTGGTAAGCGTTAACGTTAACCAGAGAAGCGTATAACCCTACTGCCCTTTCATAGAGAGCGATTAACGCGCCCACGGTGCGGGGATTAACCCGGGGAATAGTTACGGTAATCGAGTCCCGATGATTTTCATAAAGTGCCTCTCGTGTTCCCTGCAAAAAGCCGGAGAGAAAATCCCCGGTCGTCGCTTCTGGCTCAACTTCGATGGATGTTCCCTTCCGGTCTTCCAGTACCTCAATAAAAGTAGCAAAAAAGTTAGGTACGCCTTCTCGAAGCTGTTGCACATAGGCGTGTTGGTCGGTAGATCCTTTGTTGCCATAAACCGCGATACCCTGATAAACCGTCTTACCGTCCAAATCTTTTTCCTTACCCAGAGATTCCATCACCAACTGTTGCAGGTAACGGGAGAACAGCAACAGACTGTCTTTGTAGGGTAGCATCACCATATCTTTCTCGCCTTTGCCATGGCCAGCGTGATACCAAGCAAGAGCTAATAGGGCGGCAGGATTGCGCTTGGTGTCAGGCACACGGGTTGCCTCGTCCATTTCCTTGGCACCGGCTAAAAGGGAGCGGATGTCAATACCCAGGAGGGACGCTGACAACAGGCCGACCGCAGACATCTCCGAGGTACGTCCCCCCACCCAATCAAACATGGGAAACTCGGCTAACCAGCCTTCCATGCGTTCTAATTCGTCCATTTTGCTGCCGGTCACGGTGATGGCAACGGCGTGGGAGGGAAAATCTAGGCCCTGTTGCTCGTAAACGTGTTTTACTTCCAGCATTCCGTTACGGGTTTCCGGCGTGCCGCCAGATTTGCTGGTAATGATGATCAGGGTACTTTTGAGGCGATCCTTGAGTCGGTTCAGTAGGCGATCGATGCCCGCCGGATCGGTGTTATCGATGAAGTGAATGGCCATCGGCGCAAAATCAGGGGCCAGAGCTTCGGCGACAAATTCTGGTCCCAAGGCAGAGCCACCAATGCCAATGGAGAGAATATCGGTGAATTTAGGAGCTTCTGGGGGATGGATTGAGCCGTCGTGAACCTTTTGGGCAAAGGTTTCAATTTGTTCGAGGGTATCGACAATTTCCCTCTTTAAATTAGCTGGGGCGAGGTCAGGATTTCGCAACCAGTAATGACCGACCATCCGGTTTTCGTCAGGATTGGCGATTGCGCCTCCTTCCAGTGCTGACATATCCTGAAACGCCTTTTCAAACTTAGGCTTGAGCATCTCAACTAAGGCCTCATCAAACCCCATCCGGCTGATGTCCAGATACAATCCCAGACCTTCGTGATAGTAAAGCCAGTCTTCGTAACGTTGCCAGAGTTCCTTGGTATTCATATAAACCTCGTTAATTAGTAGCAAGGGTACAATTGCAGATTCAGAGAATAAAGTCGGTTGACAAGAAATTAGATTGGCGTTCTTTGAGGATTTGAGTGATCAAAGATTTGTTTAAGTCAGTTTCCTTCGCCGCAACCAGCGTCCTGATTGAGAACGAGCGCAAAGCATCGCTCACCGACAATGTACCTTCCGCTGAATCCTTCCTACCGGTGAAAGGGAAAGTATCAGGTCCCCTTTGACACTGACTGTTGAGATTGACTCGACAGACTTGATTGACTAAGGGATCAATCAGGGCAGCGATCGCCGCGGTATCTTGACCGAAAATGCTGACCTGTTGACCGTAGTTGGAATTGACGATGTAGTTGATGGGAGTTTCCAAATCGTCATAGGGCATCACGGGAATCACCGGACCAAACTGCTCTTCATGGTACAAGCGCATTTGAGCCGTAACCGGATAGACTACGGCTGGATAGAAAAACGTTTCCCTGATCGTTCCCCCTCCAGCGTTGACCACTTCTGCGCCGAATTTTTTAGCATCTTCCAGCAATTCCGTTAGGTATTGAGGCTTACCCGGTTCTGCCAGAGGTGTTAGCGTCACCCCCTCATCCCAGGGCATCCCAAATTTGAGGTTATTCACCGCCAACCTGAATTGTTCGATAAACGCTTCAGCAATCTGGCGCTGTACAAACAGGATCTTCAATGCCGTACACCGTTGCCCGTTGTAGGAAAGCGTTCCTAAGATACATTCCCTAACCGTCAAATTGAGGTCAGCATCGGGCAGGATAATGGCGGGATTTTTTGCCTCTAATCCGTAAATGGTGCGGAGGCGGTTAAGTTTGGGGTGTTGCTTTTCTAAGCTATTGGCTGCCCGACTCGAACCGATGAAGGCCAACACATCGACCAAACCAGATGCCATCAGGGGCGGAGTGACGGTGCGTCCAGAACCATAGATGATATTGACTACGCCGGGGGGAAACGCTTTCTGAAAAGCCGACTGCAAGGGATAGAGGGGTAGGGTGCCGGGTCGGGGCGTTTTGACCACTACGGTATTCCCCATAATTAGAGCGGGAATCAGTAGGGTGAAGGTTTCGTTCAAGGGATAGTTAGACGGTCCCATACACAACACCACACCCAAGGGCGCTCGCCGAATTTGTCCAATGACTCCCTGGACGATTTCAAACCGGGAAGAGACGCGGTCGAGATTTTTTAGGGCATCGATGGTATCGCGGATATAGTCCAGGGTGCGGTCGAATTCCTTCTGCGAATCGGCGTAGGATTTGCCAATCTCCCACATCAGGATGTTTACGACTTCATCTCGCTGTTCTTGCATCCGATAGGTAAAGTCTTGCAAATGCTCAATTCGTTGGGCAACAGACAGGGTTGGCCACACCCCGCGACCCCGATTGTAGGCAGTAACAGCGGCGTTTAGGGCCGCCAAGGATTCCTGCTCGGAAAGTAAGGGGAAATGCCCGATTTTAGCGGCTACCAATCCTTGATCGGTCTGGATGTGAATGGGAGAAATCACCTCTTCCACCTCGCCATCCCAGTGACGCAGTTCTCCGTTGATCAGATACTCCCGTTGATTGATGGGAGTCTTAATGCGGAAGGCTTCTGGAATCTGGTCAGCAGTGGGAAACATGGATTCAACAGTATGGGATGGGGTGATAATGGGGGCATTCATGACGGCTAGAACTCAAATTAAAAGTCGCACGCAACAAGTACAAGAAGCTATAGGCGGTCAACGTACCGTGGGACACACGGAATCGGGCTTCTGAAATGGGGCGAAAGTCTGTGGACTCTGTGTAAGACAGTACATGGTTTTTTAAATAAGCTACTTTCCCTTGAAGTTCGTCCACCCTGCATAACGAGCGCGAGTGCCAAGTTCTTCTTCAATGCGGAGCAACTGATTGTATTTGGCTAACCGTTCGCCCCGACAGGGCGCACCTGTTTTTAGTTGGGCCGCGCTTGTCGCAACGGACAAATCGGCAATAAAATCATCGGGAGTTTCCCCGGAGCGGTGGCTGATATAGATGGTATAACCACCGGAGCGGGCTGTTTTGATCGCTTCTAATGTTTCGGTGACAGACCCAATCTGATTAACTTTAATCAAAGAGGCATTGCCTACACCTTTGTTGATCGCTTCCTGAATAATTTTGGGATTGGTACAAAAGATGTCATCACCCACTAATTGAACACGATCGCCTAACCGCTCAGTCAATTCTTGCCAGCCTTCCCAGTCCTTTTCTCCCAGACCATCTTCTAAGGAGATAATCGGGTATTGGTCGATCCAGCTTTCCCATAGATCGATCATATCTGAGGAAGATTTGCGGCTCTTGTCAGATTTAAAAAATTCGTATTGCCCTCCTTCTCGCCATAGTTCACTGGTTGCTGGATCGAGAGCGATCGCCAATTCCTCGCCAGATTGGTATCCTGCCTTGTCAATTCCTTCTAGAATTAGCTCGATGGCTTCTACATTGGACTTGAGGTCAGGGGCAAAGCCGCCTTCATCGCCGACCCCTGTACTATAACCTTTTTGTTTCAAAATTGATTTCAGGGCGTGGTAAACCTCTGCCCCCATGCGCAACGCTTCAGCAAAGGTGGTTGCACCGACGGGAACTAGCTTGTATTCCTGAAAATCAACGCTGTTATCGGCGTGAACTCCACCATTGAGAATGTTAAAGCAGGGAGTTGGCAGTAGAGTCGCCTCAGTGCTGCCGAGGTATTGATAAAGGGGTTGACCCTTAGAAATTGCTGCCGCCCTGGCAACCGCCATTGAAACTCCCAGAATGGCATTAGCGCCCAAGTTCGACTTAAATTCAGTGCCGTCTAACTCTAGCATTTTCTGATCGACGGCACTTTGGTCAGTGGCATCCATTCCCTTGAGGGCAGCAGCGATCGCACCATTGACGTTGGCCACCGCTTTGAGAACGCCCTTGCCACCGTAGTGAGTAGGATCGCCATCCCGTAATTCCAGCGCTTCCCCACTCCCCGTAGATGCTCCAGAAGGTACTGCCGCTCGACCCTTGCTGTTGTCTGCCAAAATGACATCGACTTCAACCGTCGGATTGCCGCGAGAGTCGAGAATTTGTCGGGCATGAATGGTTTGAATGCTTGTGTTCATCGGTTTTACTCCTATTTGATTAGAATATTCAAGGGTATCTAGTCTGCCCTCAGAGAGACCCCCAGACAAAATAGCTCTGTGGGCTTTTGTCGCTTGTCATGGATTCGATGATTCTGATGCTACCCCATCAAAATAGGGTTGTCCAACAATCCAAGCACTTTCCTTATGTTATATACCAGTTTTATTATGTTAAGTTTAAGAACAACTATAGATTAAGACCGTTTGTTTGGCTAAACTCTTGCCATATTTGCTAGTGCAAAGGGACTTTATCCACGGGAGTTCCGTCCATGTCAAATAAAACGGGCGCAAAAGCGTAGTCGCTCTTTATGTTATTTTCCGAGAAAATGGGATTAATTCAGATCATTAAAACTCCCGGACTAGAGGCTGTCCATCTTGTAACTCTCCGACAATCACCAAGTCAGCCAGTCCCACGAATAAGCCATTGTTCAAGACTCCTGGAATGTTATTAATGGTTTTTTCCAGTTCTGCCAAATCATGAAGGGAATCAAATTGAAATTTTTTATTAATAAATATTTTACACAATTCATACCAGGTAAGCAAGAGGGCTACGCCACTACTACCAAATCATTACCAACTGACCCAACAGTGACCAAAAAAGACCGACAGAATCAGTAGGCCTTGCTGCGACCCAAGCCACCAAAGCCTTGTAGGGACTGAAAACAGTTGGTTTTCCGAGAAGCTGGTGATGGGATTTGAACCCGCGACCGGCTGATTACAAATCAGCTGCTCTACCACTGAGCTACACCAGCATTTTTGACCAACCTATTGTAACACAAATAGGGCTTGCTGAAAAAGTTTTTCCCGCGGGCAGGGTGTGGGGTTTTAAGCTAAGACGCATTTTAACCGTCTGTCCCCGTCGCTCATCGAAAATTTGGGTCTGAAACCCCGTCGTTCTAGGTTGGCTTTACTGTTCAATACTAGCGCATTTACACGATATATTCTAGAATGCGAGATATGGAAAAAGCCTATTCTTACTGATTTTACCCCACACCCGAACAAGAGTCGCTATTGCGGCGCACATTGGGCTGTGTAAGATTAGTTTACAACAAAGCTCTCCATGTCAGAACACAAGCTTGGTATGAAAAGCAAGAAAGAGTAGGATATACTGAAACGTCTTCAATGCTAACCGAGTGGAAAAAACAAGAAGAATTAGAGTTTTTAAACGAAGTTAGCTGTGTACCTTTACAACAAGGGTTAAGACATTTACAAACAGCCTTCACTAACTTCTTTGCTGGTTGTACTAAGTATCCTAACTTTAAGAAAAAACATCAGGGAGGAAGTGCCGAATTTACCAAGTCAGCCTTTAAATTTAAAGACAAACAAATCTATTTAGCCAAATGCACAGAACCTTTACCTATTCGATGGTCAAGACAAATACCAGAAAGCTGTGAACCAAGCACAGTAACAGTC
>VYKR01000197.1_pt1 | contig 11744 bp, 7 predicted proteins | sample 5109561 | NCBI WGS metagenome assembly VYKR01 (sample SAMN12291799, study PRJNA351875) | freshwater metagenome | isolation source: freshwater lake | place: USA: Michigan, Ford Lake | collected 2015-08-15
TAGATGATTTCCTGACCTAAGATCACATTTTATTCTTTTTTCCACTTCAATCTAAGAATTGAGAAAAAAGCAAAACCTTATATTATACCATAAAAAAATTATGCAAGAGGTCTATTGATCTCATTAAGCATTTCTACTTATTGCAAAGGTGAGATGCTCCCAATTGATTATCCCTGTAGCTTGGCTCTTTATATTGAACTCAAGGGTAAAAATATTGAACAAGCTTATGATCAATTATTGTCAACTCTAAATCATTCTTACTTACAAGAAAGACATAAAAAATCTAAAAAAGAATGCTATATTGTCGCTTCTAGAGTACCAAAAGCTGGAACCAATGTTCAGGTTTATCAAGCGAGATTAAAACAAGCTCATCCCGAAGTTAGTTTAAAAGTCAAGTCGATGAAAGCTGAAATCACTATTTAGGGTTTTCCCTCAGAAAAAAGCTGAACCAATTGTTCTTGTCCCGATTGGGAAAATCCCTGTAAACATATTGCTGGAGTTTATTACTTCGTTGCTTCCCAATTAAATATGGAAGAAATGTATCAACGAGTACGCAATAAAAACGCTGGTATGTTATAATGAGGTAGGTGTTAAAAATTGTCAGACATCCTTCTTATTAAGAAGAAATTAAGCGTAGATTAAGGGGAGATCAGCACCCCCCTTATCAAGGGGAGCAGGGGGGATCAGAAGTTTGAAAAAGCATTCTATTTTTTAAGACAAGCAGAATCTATGAACCAAGAATCTCTCAGCTTTGTCCCTGGGAATGTCAAGTTAGCCGATCGCTTTTTAGTGTGTGGATTGGGTAGTCTCGGACAACACTGCGTTAAATCTTTAAAAGAGTTTGGGGTTAGCGTTGTCGGTATCGAACTAATACAGCCTCCCAGTTGGGAAATTAATGATTTTCCCGATTTATTGGAGGAAATAATTATCGGTGATTGTCGTCAAAAAAACATTTTAGCAAGAGCGGGAATCGATCGCTGTCGGGCTGCTTTAATTGTCACCAGTGATGAGCGAATTAATGCCACCACCGCCCTAATTATTCGGCAATTAAATCCCCATACCCGCTTAGTGGTGCGTTCTTCTAAAGATAATCTCAATCAGCTACTTAAGGAACGTTTAGGCAATTTTATCGCCTATGAACCCACCCAACTACCCGCCAATGCCTTTGCTTTAGCCACATTAGGCACAGAAACCCTCGGTTTTTTGCATCTCGACGGTCAGAAATTGCGGATTATCCAGAGACAAATTAGTCCCGAAGATGGTTTACTCGATCGCTTTTTAGGTGATTTAAATACTCCCACCCGTCGTCTGTTAGCACACACAGCCCCCGATGAACCTTTAAGGGCCGGATTTTATCAATGGTCTCCCACCACTACTATCCGGGCCGGTGATACCATTACCACTATAGAGACTACCTATCAAAACATCGATGCTGTCCGCCAGAAACCGTCAAATTCTCGCCAGAAGTTGCGGCATTTTTGGCAAAAATTGCTCAAAGAAATCCAACAATTCTGGCAATTGAGTTTTCAGCAGCAAATTCACCGGGTGGCTTTCCTGTCAGTATTTATCGTTATCCTGCTGGTAATGATCGGGACTTTTCTTTTCCATCTCTACGCCCCGAGAGCTTCCTTTATTTCCGCTCTTTCAGGAACGGCGATTCTTTTATTAGGTGGTTACGGTGATGTTTTCGGTGCCTCTAACCCCGAAGATTTAAATGCAGTCCCCTGGTGGATGCAGCTATTTAGTCTCTTTTTAACCTTAGCTGGAACCGCTTTTATCGGGGTTCTCTACGCCATTTTGACCGAAACTTTATTATCATCAAGATTTCAATTTATCCCTAACCGTCCCCCAGTTCCCCAACAGAATCATATCGTTATTGTCGGCTTAGGTCGAGTCGGCAAAGAAGTGGCTAATTTATTACTAGAAATGCAACAGGCGATCGTCGGGGTCAGCTTAAATAGGGATTTTGATGCGACTATCCTGCCAAAAATGCCCCTGATGACGGGAAATATCGAAGAATCTTTAAAAAATGTCAATTTAGATAGGGCTAAAAGTATAGCGATCGTTACCGATGACGAAATCCTCAATTTAGAAGTGGCCCTAACCACCCGCAAACTCAACCCCCAAAGCTACTTAGTCATCCGCACCACCGACGACAACCTTAGTCAACAATTAAGTCAAATTCTGCCCCGCTCTCACATTTTAGGAACCAACACCGTAGCGGCAGAAGCCTTTACGGGAGCGGCTTTCGGAGAAAATATCATCTATCTGTTCCGTTGGGCGCAAAAAACGATTCTGGTGACGGAATACGAGATCGAAGCCGGAGATACTCTCAATGGTAGCTCGATCGGGGATATTGCCTACGGTTATCGAGTCGTGCCGATCCTACACCAACGAGAACGGCAAGCCCCGAAATTAATGCCCGAAGATTATCTCAATTTACACATCGGCGATCGCATTGTGGTGCTGGCCACCATCAACGGACTGCGACGGGTGGAACAGGGTCGTCGCACTCCCAAAACTTGGCGCGTGCGGGTGGAAAAAGCCTTTAACCGCAATATTGCCGCAGAAGCACCCACCGTGATCAGTCGTTTTTCTAATTGTCCCCTGAAAACCGCCAGCGATCTCATGGAAAATTTGCCAGCGACCCTGGGCGCTCCCCTCTACGAACAGCAGGCGATTCGATTAGTTTCCGAGTTAAAAAAAATTCAAGTTCAAGCCTTGGCTATTCCCATTAACCCGAAATCGGGGTAAATGGGAGTTATCCTTTTTTGTCAAACTAGAAGGCTCTCTCGGTCTTTTTTTATGCAGTTAAAGTGACCGTAGCCTTGGCAGTTTGTCCAGAATCAGAAGTAGCAGTAATAGTAATTTTATCCCCAGGATTTCCTTGTGCAGGTGCAGTGTAGGTAAATTTGGCATCAGTGGTATTTTTATCAATTTTACCGCTGTCTGGCGGTGAGATTGTGATGGTGTATTTACCAACGGGATTAATGCTAAATTCCTGGATTCCATTTAATGCTAAAGTTGCGCTAGACGGAGCGATCGAAATCGTTGGAGGTAGTCCCTGTCCAGTAGAACTAGCCTCTACAATTACTTTTTTCTCTACTTGACTAATTAAATCGGGAATAAGACGTTCGCTAAATCCAGCCACAAAAGCCATTGCCAAAAGTCCATATAAATAGATGCCATTCCGGTTATTTTCAGTGCCACCCCGAATTTCTAAGGGAGAAATATTAGAGTTAAGAATTAGTAGAATAAAGAAAGCAAAACTTCCCCCTAAAATGGGCTTAGTTAGACCAATTATAAATGGCAAGAGGTCGTCGTCATATTTTTGGTTTTTGGGATTATCAAAATCTTGCAAACGAGTTAGAAGACTAACTGCTCCCCCTAAAGTGCCTGTCATCAATATCAATATCAAGAGTCTAAAATTTTCATCTTTGTCCTCAGTATTTTGGTTACTAGAATTTATGATTGGAGGTAAGGGACTAAGCAAATTTTTCACTGGAAGGGAGTTCATAATACCCCAATTCAAAGGTACAGCTAACACTAATCCAATTAAAACTTTTGTAGGTATTTTGAAAGAATGGTAAAAATTATCTCTGACATTTAGCAGAGTAAAACGAAGGCCTTTCTGGATTTCTCTCAATCCCGTTCTGGCGGCATAGCGTAATCTTTGTGCCAGAATAATATTAGGTTTATTTATTAAAGATTTAATCGCAATTTCTCCAGCATCTACCACCACCTTTACTTGCATGATATCACAAGGTTTGGAAATGTTCATGAGTTCCACCTGCGCTATCCCTAGTATTATAATTAATTTGGCTAATTCTCCCTGTACTTCCCGGTCTAATTCTGGAGGGAATCCCGCTACTTGTTCTTTGGTTTTTTCCAGCAAAATATCAATTCTTTGATTTAGTTTGATCACCTCATCTCTAGCTTGAATTTCATTGATTAAATCGTCTAAACTTTTAAATAAAACACTTGCTTCTTGTAGCTGTGCAAAATTATCTTTAAATTCCTTAATTAACTTTTCAAATTGTTCATCTATTGAACTATATTTGGATAAGTTATCCCTCAGTTCAGCAATCAAAGACTCATTTTTCTGTTGTAATTCCACAGTGGTGCAAAATTTAACCAAAGTATCTTTAACTTTTGTTTGCCAAGCAGTTAGCTTTTCCTTAATTTTTGGCAAGTTTGGAACCTTAGCATTAGCATCGAATAGAGTCGTAATTGTTGTAACTAAACTATCATTTTCTTGGCTGAAAGTATCAAGAAGTGTTTCTGAACTTTTGCCAGTAGATAATAAGGTTATTGTCTCCACAAGCTGATCTGTATGAGCTATTATTTGTTTTTCTAATTCTTCTCTGCTAGGTAAAGGGTCTGAAAAAGTTAATTCACCTAGTTTTTGATTAAGTTCATCTCTTAAATTCTGAGTCTCTTGAGTGATATTTGTGGCTTCTATTTGGTAACTAGCAAGGGTAGCTGATTTATCCTGACTAAATTTATTTTGGGTTTCTAGAATAAATTGATTAATTTTTTGTTCGATAGCAGGATTCAGATTAATCATGATTGTCTTCTCCTAAAAAAATTCGATTAGTTTCCCCGATGCTACAATAGTTATCATTGGTTTTCTGCAATTATTCATAAATCTTGATAAATTTTTATTTTTTTAACTCAATTCAGTCTGCCGTGGGGAGATAACACCCTTATCTCCTCAATAACCGCACACCGGGATTAGCACTCAAGCCCTAAGAGTGCTAAATTAACTATAAGGAGTCCTATCACAAAAGCTCATGTTACGCTACCGCTAACCCATCCTACAAATAATTGTGCCTCCCTACTTAACAATTTTGCTTAACTCAGAAGTTGATCCAACTTAGCAAAGAATTGATGAACATCTTCATGAATTTCATCAGATTTCATATTAGTGGCGACGATTTCACGGGTCAATTCTAAAGATGGAACAGATTCTAAAGGAAGTTGATGAGATTTAAGCCTTTGAAAAAGAGAGTCCTTATTTTCAAACAATAGCTTTTTCCCATCCACAACTTGAAAAATATTTGCCTTGACATCTCTCCAAGATTGCTTTGGAGGCAGGGTAAGATTTTCGTTATCAAAAAACTCCCTAATTAATTGTTGAACTGGAGCGAAAAAAATATCTTGGTCGTTAAAACCGCTGGTTTGTTGAGCTGCTCTCATCCAAGCATCGGGAACTAATAAATAATTCTCAATATTTTTTCGTCGCCATTCATATAATGATTGCTTCGGATCATTTGCTTCTGGGTGGAAGGCCTGATCGTCATCATCATAATCAAACAATACCAACCTTTTCGCTAATGGAATTATTTGTTTAATCCCGTTAAAATGACGATCAGAATCTTCTTTCATTTTCTTCTTATTGCCGCCTCCCATAACCCGACAACAAACCTGATTCAATTTATCCTGCTTTCCTAAAGAAGTGGCAAAACCTCGTAAAAGACGCCCATCTGTTTCTCCTTCAACATACAAAATAACGGGATAATTACGTTCCGAAAGCTCTGTTATCTCTAAGTTAGAAACATCGGCCATCGCTGTTAAAATCGCTGGTGTAGCTTCCACTCTTTTAGGAATTCTATCAAGTAATGAGATAATTTGCCGAACGTCAACCCCTCTAATAAACTCTTCTGCGTGGGTGGCAATAAGAAATTGAGTATTTCTCTCGATCGCCTTTTTATTTTTAAAATAATCTAGAATCTCTCTTTGCAAGTTAACATGAAGATGAGCATCGGGTTCATCCAGTAAGATAGTAGTAGGTTTATAACCATAAAAAAATGCCAACAAGGTTAAGGTTTGATGGAAACCGCTGCCAGCAGATATAATGTCGTAGGATTTGCCCCCCTGTTTATATTCGCAGATTATTTGGGTGTCCACTCCTCGTTCGTATTGAGGGTCTTTTAAATCAACGTTAAACCAGTTTTTGACAACCTTTTTAATTTCACGCCAATCCTCTCGATTTTCTTGCCAAACTCGCAGCAGTAAATTTCTTAATATACTTCCGGGCTGCGCTTTTCCCACTTGTTTTCGCAGCGGTCCGTCATCACGCCATTCTTCGTTGGGTTCTAATCCCGAAAAGGGCGGAACGTAAGCAATAATAGGTAAAAGAGAAGGGGAGTGATTTGACTCTCCTTCTAATTCACGGAAATGTTCCCATCCTTCCGAAGGAATTGCGTAGATAGTTTGAGGAGAACTATATCGTAGTTTAACCCCCAAAGAGCGTGGTTCTGGCCCAGAAGATTCCGCTATCCAAGTAACATCAATTTCAATGAGAATAAACTCTTGCTTTTTGGAACCATCTGCTTTTGTTGGATAGTGGCGCTCGGTCTTCTCCCGCCACAAAAGATTAAATTCCGGAACGGGAAGGGCTGTAAAGTTGGGAAGGACAACTTGTTTGCCGGTCGTTCCGCTCCGTTTCGCCCGTCGGAACTCCTCAATACAGAACTGCCAGATCGCTAAAGCCTGTAAGATGGTGCTTTTACCACTGTTATTCCGTCCAACTAAGAGATCGAAGGGGACAAACTCGTAGGTTTGTTCCTTGATACTCTTGAAATTTCTCAGGGTTAGCTTGGTTATCATCGATCTGGTTAGGCTGTCGGCATCTTCATCTTAAATTATGCAAGTTAACATCGCTCACTTTCCCAGATCCCATTTTTTAAGGCCAAAAATAGATTGCGACTAACTCATCTCTCCAGCTAGGGCAACGAAAACGATCGCGCTTGTCGATTCAGGGATTAGAGGGGAGTCGATCGCCTAGATTAGCACTCAAGCCCTAAGAGTGCTAAATTAACTAAAGGAGTCCTATCACAACAGCGATACCATGTCCAAAATCATTGCCTTCAAAGATGAATCCCGTCGCGCCCTAGAAAAAGGTGTCAACGCCTTGGCCGATGCGGTAAAAATCACCCTCGGTCCGAAAGGACGCAATGTCTTGTTAGAAAAGAAATACGGCGCCCCCCAGATCGTTAATGACGGCATCACCGTCGCCAAAGAAATCGAATTGTCCGATCCCCTCGAAAACACCGGGGCGAGATTAATTCAGGAAGTAGCGTCAAAAACCAAAGATTTAGCGGGCGATGGCACCACTACCGCCACCATCATCGCCCAAGCTTTAATTAAAGAAGGTCTGAAAAACGTTACCGCTGGGGCCAATCCCGTCGCCTTAAGACGCGGACTAGACAAAACCATCGCCTATCTGGTGGAAGAAATCGCCGCCGTCGCTAAACCGATCGCTGGAGATGCGATCGCTCAAGTGGCCACCGTTTCTTCCGGCAACGATGAAGAAGTGGGACAAATGATCGCCACCGCCATGGAAAAAGTCACCACCGATGGCGTAATCACCGTCGAAGAATCGAAATCCCTAACCACCGAATTAGAAGTAGTGGAAGGGATGCAGATCGATCGCGGTTATATCTCTCCCTATTTCATCACCGATCAAGAAAGACAGATCGTCGAGTACGACAACCCCCTGATCCTGATTACCGATAAAAAAATCAGTGCGATCGCTGAATTAGTCCCCGTCCTCGAAGCCGTTGCTCGTCAAGGTCGTCCCCTATTAATTATCGCCGAAGATGTGGACGGCGAAGCCTTAGCCACTCTAGTGGTCAACAAGGCCCGGGGTGTCTTAAATGTCGTCGCCATCAAAGCCCCCAGTTTTGGGGAACGTCGCAAGGCGGTTTTACAAGATATCGCCATCCTCACCGGCGGTCGTCTCATTTCCGAAGAAGTGGGCTTAAGTCTTGACACGGTTAGCCTTGATCTGCTAGGGCAAGCGGCAAAAATTACCCTAGAAAAAGACAATACAATTATTGTCGCCTCCGGGGACAGCCGCAATAAAGCCGATGTGCAGAAACGTCTCGCCCAACTGAAAAAACAGTTAGAAGAAACCGATTCCGAATTCGATAAGGAAAAATTACAGGAACGCATCGCTAAATTAGCCGGCGGTGTGGCCGTGATTAAAGTCGGGGCAGCCACAGAAACCGAACTCAAGGATCGTAAACTCCGCATCGAAGATGCCCTCAACGCCACCAAAGCCGCCGTAGAAGAAGGTATCGTCCCGGGCGGTGGTACAACCTTGATTCACCTGGCCTCGAAAGTCGCCGGCTATAAGGCTTCTCTCACTAACGATGAGGAAAAAGTCGCCGCCGATATCGTCGCTAAAGCCCTAGAAGCACCCCTGCGTCAGTTAGCTAATAACGCCGGTGTGGAAGGGGATGTGATCGTGGAAGGTGTGCGCGAAACCGCTTTTACCGTTGGTTACAATGTCCTCACCGGCAAGTACGAAGACTTAATCGCCGCCGGAATTATCGATCCGGCTAAAGTAGTACGGTCAGCCGTTCAAAACGCCGCTTCTATCGCCGGTATGGTCTTAACTACGGAAGCCCTCGTGGTCGAAAAACCCGTTAAAGAAACCGCAGCCCCCGATATGGGCGGCATGGGCGGCATGGGTGGCATGGGCGGCATGGGTGGCATGGGTGGCATGGGTATGATGTAATTCCTGATGCCGTCTGCCCCTTGAAAATAATCTCATGCAATTGAGCCAATCTGTCCCTTTTCTGGTTAACATCGGCATTAGGGACAGGTTTTTTTTCCTCGGGAAAAACTTTTTCAGCAGAACCTGCTTAATCTATCCTTTGCATTAGTCCAGACATTACACTAGAAAAGAAGGATTATTCCCAGAAATCATGACACTGCTGACGGTTCGATCGCTCAAAAAAGACTTCGGTATCAAGGAAATTCTCACAGATGCCAGTTTTAGCCTCGATGATCGCGATAAAGTCGGCCTGATCGGTACGAATGGATCGGGAAAATCGACCCTATTGAAAATGATCGCCGGTTTAGAAGCGATCGATGGTGGCGAAATTCAAATCAATTCGGGGATGAAAATCGTCTATTTACCCCAGCAACCCAATCTAGACGACGATAAAACGGTTTTAGAGCAGGTTTTCGCCGATAGTGGCGAAAGTATGACTTTAATTAAGGAATACGAGGAATTGTCCGATCGCCTTGTCCATGAGCCAGAAAATCTGGATACTATTATGGAACGTTTGTCAAGGGTTTCGCAACAAATTGATAAACTTGCCGCCTGGGATTTAGAAACAAATGCTAAAGTTATTTTAAGTAAACTGGGCATCGATAATTTTAATGCTCGCGTGGGAGATTTATCGGGGGGATATCGCAAAAGAATCGCCATCGCTACCGCACTTTTAGCCGATCCTGACTGTTTGTTGATGGATGAACCCACCAACCATTTAGACGCACTTTCCGTGGAGTGGTTACAGAGTTATTTGTCCCGTTTTCGGGGAGGATTATTATTAATTACTCACGATCGCTATTTTCTCGATCGAGTGACTAATCGCATCATTGAAATCGATCGGGGAGACTTATCTACTTATGCCGGTAATTATGCCTATTATCTAGAAAAAAAAGCTTTAGCGGAAGAATCGATCGCCAGTAGTCAACGCAAACACGCGGGAGTTTTACGACGGGAATTAGAATGGTTATCCCGGGGACCAAAAGCGCGCAGTACCAAACAAAAAGCGCGGATCGATCGCATTCAGGCAATGGGTAATAAGGAATTTAAACAGGTGGAGGGAAAAGTCGATATTGCCACCGCAGGAAGACGCATCGGCAAAAAAGTTATTGAAGTAGAAAATATCTCGAAAGCTTACGGAGATCGCACTTTAATTAAAGATTTTACCTATATTTTTACCCCTGAAGATCGCATCGGTATTATTGGCAGTAACGGGGTAGGAAAATCTACTCTCATGGATATTATTACCGGGAAAACTCTCCCCGATTCCGGCACGGTTGACATCGGTTCCACTATTCATATTGGTTACTTCGATCAACAATCCGATGATCTCAATATCAACGAAAATCAAAGAGTGATCGAATATCTGAAAAGTGTGGCCGAATTAGTCAAAACCCTAGACGGCAGCGTGATTACCGCTTCCCAGATGTTAGAAAAATTTCTCTTTCCTCCCGATCAACAGTATGCACCAATTTATAAACTTTCTGGAGGGGAAAGACGACGCTTATTTTTACTACGAGTTTTGATGAGTGCGCCTAATGTTTTAATCTTAGATGAACCCACCAATGATCTCGATGTGCAGACTTTAGCAATTTTGGAAGAATATTTAGAGGACTTTAACGGTTGTGTGATTGTTGTTTCCCATGATCGCTATTTTCTCGATCGAGTAGTTGATACTATTTTTGCCTTTGAAACCGGGGGTAATATCCGTCAATATCCGGGTAATTATTCCCTTTATCTCGATCAGAAAAAAGAGGAGGAGGAACCAAAAGAAAAAAAAGTCACCCCAAAAACTGTTAAAGCTTCTCCGTCACCCGTCAATAAAAAAATCTCTTTTAAAGAGAAAAAAGAATACGAAGATATCGAGAAACAAATACCAATTTTAGAAGCCAAAAAAACTGAAATTGAACAGGTACTTTATGGAAAACCCCTAGAAGATTTTACCAAAATAACCGCTCTGACCGAAGAATTAGCTCAATTAAGTCAAAAAATTGATAATTTAACCGATCGCTGGTTAGAATTAGCAGAAAAATTAGGCTAGGATGATCCCTATTTTCCCGATCGATTTAGTTAAAACTGAGTGATAATTTCTGGTGAATCATCCTCATCCATGACCAGATCTGCCGACTCCACCCGCAAGAGTGCCAAATTATCGTTAACCACCCCTTGAAGATAGATTTCCCCCATCCCTTCACCCCCTAGATCGATCGAGCCGAAAACTTGACCGGTTTTGGTATTAAAATTAAACTGAAAATAATTAGCCGAGGAAATTCCCTCGCTGACATTATCGTATTTAGCGATCTCTTGACCACTGTTATCATAAAAAGATACCCGAAAATTTTCTAAAACTCGCATTTTTCCCGAACCTTTTTCCGAAAAGATAGTCGGGGCCGTTTTTTCATCATAACTAAAAGAACCTTTAGCTGTATAACCTTGATTTCCCGACCATTGAAAATCGATCGTCACTGCTAAAACTCCTTGGCTATTCATGTTAGCAACTAAAAGCAAAGCTAATAAAGTCAATATCATCTTTTTCATTAGTCGGTTATTTCAGTTACAGCAGTTATCCTAATGGTGAGGTACGAACAAAATCGGTAAAACCCCACACCCCACACCCTGCCACCAGGAAAAACCTTTTCAGCAGACCCTAAGTAGCCTATTATACTCAACGGATTTAGTATAATTACTTGTCCTCGTTTTCATGTGCCATCACGATTATAGCAAAGGGGATTACTGCTTGCTTCTAGTTCTGACCATTTTTCCTCTGTTTAGTTGATTTAATCGAGAAAATTACTGAGACTATTGTTATAAAAGTTGATGCAACTCATCAAAAGAATTAACGGTTAATGCCAATTTCAGTAACTCGTCTAAAATCGATAATACAGAAATTTTATCCACAGCTTGCTCAATTTCTATTGGAATGTCACCCAATCGCGTTTTCAGCACCGTTTTAACATAGTTACGAGCATTTTCTAACGCTCCAATTTCCTTGCCAATTTCCTTGCCAATTTCCTTGCCAATTTCCTTGCCAATTTCCTTACCGATTTCCTTACCGCGTTCTATCCCTCGTAACTCCATATTACTCATTAAAGGCATGGTTCTTTCCTCCTCAAATTGTTTAATTTTACTCTCTAAACTTGACTGCAATTCAGTTGATAAAGTCATCATATTGTCGATG
>VYKR01000201.1_pt1 | contig 11660 bp, 10 predicted proteins | sample 5109561 | NCBI WGS metagenome assembly VYKR01 (sample SAMN12291799, study PRJNA351875) | freshwater metagenome | isolation source: freshwater lake | place: USA: Michigan, Ford Lake | collected 2015-08-15
GCGCGCGAACAATGCCGCCAGCCTGGGATCGGCGGCGGACGGGGTGAACGATGCCGCGCCGCGCGCGGGCGCGCGCTTCGCCGGAACTTTGCGGGTCTGCTCGGTCGCCGCGGTCGCGGGCGCGATCGTCACCCCGGCGGCGATCAACGCCCCCGCGACGATGCCTGCGATCAAGCGGCCCCTGTTTGCGTCCCCGGTCACAGTCTCACACCTGTTGCCCCGCTCCGACGATTCCAAGCACCAATCGTCCCCGCGCTCGCGATCGTGCCGCTTTTTCGCCAAAGTGTTGCAATCGGCACACAATGTGCAGACCCGGATCAGGCTCCGTCGGGCTCCCCAGCCCGCTCCTTGCGGCGCGCCGGTCGCGCTAGTAGAGCGAAGGGCGACGGTTTCCCGCCTTTTCCAGTCTGCTTGATCCAGGACCACAGCCCATGATCCGCCCCTCACGCCTTCTCCTGGCCCCGATGCTGCTCGGCGTCCTGCTCCCGCTCGCCGCCTGCGGGGGCAAGCGCGAGGGCGTGACCGCCGATCTCGCGGCGTCGCGCGTCACCACGATCGGCGTCAATTCCTATCTGTGGCGCGCCAGCCTCGACACCTTGTCGTTCATGCCGCTCGTCCAGACGGACTCGAACGGCGGCGTCATCGTCACCGACTGGTACGTCAATCCGCAGACCCCGACCGAGCGGATGAAGGTCACCGTCACCATCCTCGACCAGGACCTGCGCGCCGACGCGCTGCGCGTCGCCGCCATCCGCGAGATCAACCGCGGCGGCCAGTGGGTCACCGCCCCCGTTCAGGCCGCCACCGTCCAGAAGCTGGAGGAGATCATCCTCACCCGCGCCCGCGACCTGCGCCGCGGCGCGCTCGCGAGCTGATCCGGCCCTCATGGCGTCACGCTTCAATGCGCTGAAAAGCGACGCGGCATGGCAGGCGGTGTGGGACGAACGCCGCACCTTCGCCGCCGACGACGATAGCACCAAGCCGCGCTCCTACGTGCTCGAGATGTTCCCCTATCCGTCGGGGCGCATCCATATGGGCCATGTCCGCAACTACACGATGGGCGACGTGCTGGCGCGCTATCGCCGGATGACGGGACACGAGGTGCTCCACCCCATGGGCTGGGACGCGTTCGGCATGCCCGCCGAGAACGCCGCCATGGAGAAGGGCGTCCATCCCGGCGGTTGGACCCGCGCCAATATCGCGACCATGAAGGCGCAGCTGAAGCGGCTCGGCTTCGCGCTCGACTGGACGCGCGAGCTCGCCACCTGCGAGCCCGATTATTACGGCCACGAACAGGCGCTGTTCCTCGACCTGTACGCGGCCGGGCTCGTCTACAGGCGCCAGTCCTCCGTCAACTGGGACCCGGTCGACATGACCGTGCTCGCCAACGAACAGGTGATCGACGGCCGTGGCTGGCGCTCGGGCGCGGTGGTGGAGAAGCGCAAGCTGAACCAGTGGTTCCTGCGCATCACCGACTTCGCCGACGAGCTGATCGAGGGGTTGGGCGACCTGAAGGACTGGCCCGACAAGGTCCGCCTGATGCAGGAGAACTGGATCGGCCGTTCGCGCGGGTTGAGGTTCAGGTTCGACCTGCTCCCCTCCCTGGATAGGGAGGGGTCGGGGGTGGGTGGACGCGATGTCCTCACCGAGAGCGCGCCGTCCACCCACCCCTCGATCCCCTCCCTGTCCAGGGAAGGGAGGCAAGATGTCGAGGTCTTCACGACCCGCCCCGACACCATCTTCGGCGCCAGCTTCGTCGCGGTCGCCGCCGATCACCCGCTGGCCCAGGCAGCCGCCGCTTCCGACCCCGAGGCCGCCGCGTTCATCGACCTGTGCAAGCGTGGCGGCACCACCGCCGCCGAGCTGGAGACGCAGGAAAAGCTCGGCTTCGACACCGGCCTCACCGCCGTCCATCCGTTCGACCCCGAATGGCGACTGCCGGTCTACATCGCCAATTTCGTGCTGATGGAATACGGCACCGGCGCCGTTTTCGGCGTCCCCGCGCACGACCAGCGCGACCTCGACTTCGCGCGCAAATACCGCCTGCCGGTACGCCGCGTCGTATCCGAAGGTGATCAGGTCGCTCCCGACTTCGCCGGCGACACCGCCTATACCGGCCCGGGCCGCCTCGTGAACTCGAGCTTCCTCGACGGCATGGAGGTCGAGACCGCCAAGCGCGCCGTCATCGACCGAGCCGAGGCCGAAGGCTGGGGCGACGGCACCACCGTCTATCGCCTGCGCGACTGGGGCGTGTCGCGCCAGCGTTATTGGGGCACCCCGATCCCCATCATCCACTGCGACGCATGCGGCCCCGTCGGCGTGCCTCACGACCAGTTGCCCGTCGTGCTGCCCGAGGACGTGACCTTCGACGTCCCCGGCAACCCGCTCGACCGTCACCCGACCTGGAAGCACGTCCCCTGCCCGACCTGCGGCGCTCCCGCCCGGCGCGAGACGGACACGCTCGACACCTTCGTCAACTCGAGCTGGTACTTCATCCGCTTCGCCTCGCAGCCCGGCGACAAGCCGTTCGACAAGGCGGCCGCCGAACGCTGGCTTCCCGTCGGCCAGTATATCGGCGGCGTCGAGCACGCGATCCTCCACCTGCTCTACGCCCGCTTCTGGACCCGAGCGCTCCGCCGCATCGGCCGCCTCGACGTCGCCGAACCCTTCGCCGGCCTGTTCACGCAAGGCATGGTGACGCACGAGACGTACTCTCGAACGCATTTCTCGATGGCTGGAGCACTGGATGATCAGGGCGAGCCCATTCCTCACACCCGCTACTTTTTACCGGACGAGGTAATTCGATCAAAAGAAGGCGCGACTCTGCTCGACGGCACAGAAGTTGATGTCGGCCGCGTCGAGAAGATGTCGAAATCCAAGAAGAACACCGTCGATCCCGAGCCCATCGTCGATCAGTACGGCGCGGACGCGGTGCGCTGGTTCATGCTCTCCGACAGCCCGCCCGAGCGCGACCTCCCCTGGTCGGAGGCCGGGATCGAGGGCGCATGGCGCTTCGTCCAGCGGCTGTGGCGCCTGTTCACCGAAACCAAGGGTGGTGAGGGCCAGGACCCGGCGCTCGCCCGCAAGCTGCACGGGACGATCGCCGGCGTCGCCGCTGATATCGAGGCGCTCGCCTTTAACAAGGCCGTCGCCAAGCTCTACGAGCTGGTCAACGCGATCGAGAAAGCCGCTCCATCGGCCACTCGCGCCGAGGCTGTCCGCACCGCGCTGCTGCTCGTCGCCCCCATGACGCCGCATCTGGCGGAAGAGGCCTGGGCCGCGTCCGGCAACACCGGCCTGATCGCCGACGCCGCCTGGCCGGACGTCGACCCCGCGCTCCTCGTCGCCGACGAGGTGACGATCGCGGTCCAGGTCAACGGCAAGCTCCGCGACACGCTTACCCTCCCCAAGGGGCTGTCGCGCGAGGAGGTCGAATCCGCCGCGCTCGCCTCCGACAAGGTCGCGCAGTTCCTGGGCGGCCAGCCCCCGCGCAAGGTGATCGTCGTCCCCGACCGGCTGGTGAACCTCGTCGCATGAAGCGTGTGGCCGTCCTTCTCGCGCTCGCGCTCCCGGCTTGCGGGCTGAAACCCCTCTATGCCGGCGGCGCGAACGGTCCGGTCGCCTCGTCGCTCGGTCAGGTCGAGGTCACCGCGATCGAGGGTCGCGCGGGTTGGCTGATGGCCAACGCACTTCGCGACCGGCTCGGCCCAGATGGCATTGGGGGCGGCACCGGCCCGCGCTACCGCCTGAACGTACGCCTCGACGACCAGATCACCGGGCTCGGCATTCGCCGCGACGACGCCGTCACGCGCGAGCGCCGGACGGTGCGCGCCCGCTACCAACTGGTCGATCTATCGAACGGCTCGGTCGTGCTCGACGCCACCGCCGGCTCCGACGCCGGTATCGACGTCGTGCAATCCGAATACGCCACCATCGCCGCCGAGAACACCGCGCTCGAACGCTTGTCGCTGATCGTCGCCGACGAGATCGTCGCCCGGCTGGCGCTCTATGCCCGCGCCAACCCGCGGGTGGCAGCGCCCCGGTGAAGCTCCCCTCGTGAAAGCCAATGCCGGCCAGGTCAGGGCCGCGCTCGACCATCCCCGCCACCGCCTGATCCTGCTCCACGGCCCCGACGCCGGCCTCGCCGCCGAGCTGGCCGCACGCCTCGGCAAGGCGATGGGCGACGGGGCCGAGCGCGTCGACCTGGACGGTCCCGCGCTCAAGGCGGACCCCGCTCGCCTCGCCGACGAGGCCGCCTCGATGTCGCTGTTCGGCGACAAGCGCTGGATCCGCGTCACCGGCGTCGGCGACGAGTCCGTCCCCGCCATCGCCGCGCTGCTCGAGGCGGAGCAGGCGGGCAACCCCGTCCTCGCCATCGCCCCGACCGCCAAGGCGACCTCGAAGCTCGTCAAGCTCGCCCTGGACGGCAAGGACGCGCTCGCTTTCGCCTGTTACCCGCCCAGCCCCGCCGACCTCGAACGCCAGCTGGCGGGCACCGCGCGCGAGCTCGGCCTGCGCATCGACCCGGTCCTGCTCCGCCGCCTAGTCGCGGCGAGCGGCGGCGAATCCGCCATCGCCGTCCGCGAGCTCGAGAAGCTCGCGCTTTATCTCGATGCCGATCCCGACCGCCCCGCCGACCTCACGCCCCAGGCCTATGACGACCTGGCCGCCGATCTCGGCGAGGCGGAAGCCGGTCGCCTGGTCGATTCGGTCCTCGCGGGCGACCCGGCCGCGCTCGGCAACGAACTGGTCCGGCTGCGCGAGTCGGGCGTCTCGCCTATACCCTGGCTGCGCCAGCTCCAGCGCCGCCTCTTGAGCCTCGCTGCGATGCGCGCCGATCTCGACAGCGGCGAGCCGATCGACGCGGTGATGAAGCGCCACCGCGTCTTCTTCCGCGAGGAGCAGGCCACCGCCCGCGCGCTGCGCGCCTGGCCCGCCGACCAGCTGGCCAAGGCGCTCACCCATGTCCGCGCCGCCGAGCGCGCGGTCATGGCGCCCGCCAATGCCGGCACCGTGCTCGCCGAACAGTCGGTCCTGACGGTCGCCCGCGCCCAGGCCCGGCGGCGCTGACGATGTGCAACCGGTATCGCATGACGGCCAAGCAGGCCGAACTGGCCGCCCGCTACGGCATCGTCGCGCCCTACCCCGAGGATCTGACGATCCCCGCGCCCGAACTCTTCCCCGAAAAGGCGGCGTTCGTCGTTCGCGACGAGCAAGGCGCGCGCGTGCTCGACACCATGAGCTGGGGCTTCCCCTTCCGGACGCCTGGCAAGACCAAGATGCTGGAAAAGCGCGTCACCAACGTCCGCAACCTGGAGAGCGGTTTCTGGCGCGCCGCGCTCACCCAACCCGCGCGTCGCTGCCTCGTCCCCTTCACCGCGTTCAGCGAATACGGCCAGACCTGCGGGCCGGACGGCAAGCTCCCGCTCCACTGGTTCACGATCCCCTCGCGCCCGATCACCAGTTTCGCGGGCATCTGGCGCCCGCTCGACGACGGCCGCCGCGCCTACGCCTTCCTCACCTGCGAACCCAACAGCCTCGTCGCCCCGATCCACCCCAAGGCGATGCCCGTCCTCCTCCACCAGGAGGACGAGGAACGCTGGCTGGCCGGCGAGCTGGGCGACCTCGTCTCGCCCTTCCCGTCGCAGCTCATGACGGTCGACGTCGACTGACCGTCAGCGTTCGACCGACGCGTCGAGCTGCGCCTTGATCCGGGGCCGGGCCACGGCGCGGAACAGCAGATACTGACCCCCGAACAGCGCGATCTTCGATCCCGTCGCCCACAAAGTCATGATCCACGCCGCCGCCCCCGCGTCGATCGTCAGCGCGAGCGCTAGGTTCAGCGCGCCCGTCCCCAGCATCAGCACGGCCCAGCCCCGCTCGAACCCGCTCACCAGCCCGGCGGGCAGGTGCCCCGACGCGATCGGCGGGATGTAGCGCTCCATCCACCGCGCCCTCAGCATCGCCCCACCGAACGCGAGATAGAAGATCGTCGCCTTGACCAGGATGAAGCGCGGATCGCGCGTCAGCAGCGTCAGCGTGCCGAACAGCATCACCATCCCCACGCTCGCCCATTGCAACGGCGGAATGGGTTCGCGTCGCCACCACGCGCGCGCCAGCTGCGCCCCGCCCAGAGCCATGCCCAGCACGGCCGCGATCCGCGCATCGCCGGTAAGCGCGAGCACCGCGTAGAAGAACAGGGTGGACGTAAGGTCGACCGCGATCGGCCGCACCGAATGGAGAAACGCCGACCTTTCCAGCCGTCGCGCTCGCGGCAACAGTCCGCTTATGCCGACTTCGCCCGGTGCCGGGACAACGTCGCGCGGAGAAGCGGGTGCGCTCAGATCCCCTCGCCGGTCAGCCGCTGGCAGACCATGTCGAGCTGATCGAGCGTCGCATAGCCCAGCGTCAGCGTGCCGCCGGTCTCGCCATGCGCGATGCGGACCGTGAGGCCGAGCAGGTCGGCGAGCTGGTTCTCCAGCGCCGCGACATCGCCGTCGACGCCGTCGGACGACTGACCGTGCGGTCCGCCGCCGGCCGGGCGCGATGGGCGATCTCCGCCCTTCGCGCCGCGCACCAGCTTCTCCGTCTCGCGCACCGACAATCCGCGCGACGCGACCTCGCGCGCCAGCTCCTCGACATCGCGCGATCCCAGCAGCGCGCGCGCATGACCCATGCTGAGCGCGCCTTCGACCACCATCGCCTGCACGCCCTCGGGCAGTTCGAGTAGGCGGAGCAAATTGGCGACATGGCTGCGCGACTTGTGAACAATCTTGGCCAGCGCCTCCTGCGTGTGACCATATTCGCCCGACAATCGCTGATACGCTTGCGCTTCCTCGATCGCATTCAGGTCCTGGCGCTGGATATTCTCGACCAGCGCGATCTCGAGCGTCTCGGCGTCGTCGAACTGGCGCACCACGACCGGCACCTCGGTCAGCCGCGCGCGCTGCGCCGCGCGCCAGCGGCGCTCGCCCGCGACGATCTGGTACTCGCGCCCATGCGGCCTGACGACGATCGGCTGGATGACGCCACGCGCCGCGATCGAGGCGGCGAGCTCGTCGAGCGCGGCATCGTCGAAGCGACGGCGCGGCTGGTCCGGGTGTGGCGCCATCGCGCTTACCGGCAACATGCGGACGCCGGGCGAGGTGTCGCGGTCGCCCGTGATCGGCTCCTCGCGCGCGATGTCGCCGAGTAGCGCGTTCAGCCCGCGCCCCAGGCCGCCGCGCCGCTTGCCCGCTTCGCTCACGCCGCCACCTCCGCCTGCGCTGGCAAGCGGCCGATCAGCTCGCGCGCAAGCGCGATATAGGCCTGGCTACCCGTGCAGCGATGGTCGTAGATCAGCGCCGGTAGCCCGTGGCTCGGTGCTTCCGACAGACGGACATTGCGCGGGATCACCGTCTCGAACACCACTCGCCCAAGCACCGCCCGCACATCGGCGGAGACCTGCTCGGTCAATCGGTTGCGCCGATCGAACATCGTCAGCGCGACACCGACGATCGACAGCCCCGGATTGAACCGCGTGCGGATGCGCTCGACAGTGGTCAGCAACTGGCTCAGCCCCTCCAAGGCGAAGAACTCGCATTGCAGCGGCACGAACAGCGAGTCCGCCGCGACCATCGCGTTGATGGTCAGCAGTCCCAGCGACGGAGGGCAGTCGATCAGCACGATGTCATGCCCACCCCGCGACCGGGCCAGCGCTCGGTCGAGTCGGTGAGTCCGCTCCGCCATCTCGACCAGTTCGATCTCCGCGCCTGACAGATCCTGCACCGCCGGCACCAAGTCGAGCCGCGGCACCGGCGATCGCATCACCGCCTCGTCGAGCGTGGCATTGCCGAGCAGCACGTCATAGCTCGACCGGACTCGCTGCGACTGGCCGACGCCCAAGCCGGTCGACGCATTGCCTTGCGGATCGAGGTCGATCAGCAACGTTTTCTTGCCGGTCGCTGCCAGCGCCGTAGCGATATTGATCGCGCTCGTCGTCTTGCCGACTCCACCTTTCTGGTTGGCGATGGCGATGACGGTCATCGCCCCAGCACTCCACGGAGCACGACGATCTTCGAGTCCGGATCGGTCAAGCTCTGTTCCACGTGAAACACCCGCGCGTGTTGGGGAAGGTCGGCCTGCTCCTCCGGCGAGATACGCCCGCGCGGAAGCAACCAGACCGTATCGCGTGATGCCACGTGTCGGGCCGCTTCCACAAGCGCCGCGACCGACGCGACCGCGCGAGCGCTGATCGTTCTGGCACGGATGTTCACCGCCTCCACCTTGGACGCGTGGACGGTGACATGAGGCAGGCCGAGCGCCGCCGCCGCTTCGGCCAGGAACGACGCTCGCTTGCGCCTGGGCTCGACCAGATGGACAGCCGTGTCCCGGACGGCCGCGACTGCCAGCCCGGGAAAGCCTCCGCCCGTGCCGATATCGATCCAGGCGCCATCGGCGGGCGCGAGGTCGACCAACTGCAACGAGTCGACCATGTGCCTCGACCAGATGCTCGCGAGTGTCGAGGGCGCGATCAGGTTCTGCCGCTCCGTCTCCTCGGCGACGATCGCCGCCATCCGCTCGAGCTTGGCGACGGCTTGAGCGTCGAAGCGCTCGCCGATCCAGCCTCGCGCTTCCTCCTCGGTCACGCCGCTCGGCGTCCGGCCATGCGCTTGGCATGGAGCAGGATCGCGGTGAGCGCGGCTGGAGTGACACCGCGCACGCGCGACGCCGCGCCCAGGCTCTCCGGCGCGGCTGCGCTCAGCCGCTCCACCATCTCGGTCGACAGCCCCGGCACGGCGGCATAGTCGATTGCTGGGGACAACGGCTGATCGTCCCGAGCTCGCTCGGCGATCTCGGCCGCCTGTCGCTCCAGATAGGGAGCATAGCGCGCATCCTCGACGATCTCGGCCACGACATCCGGGTCGACGCCATTGGCCGAACTCGGCGCGACATCGTCCAGTGTCAGGTTTCGGATGCGCAGCCACTCCCACGCCGTCCGCCGAGCACCATCACGTGCCACATCCAGATCGTTCGCAACCAGTTCGGACGCGGTCCGGGTCACCTCGAGCCGCGCGCGAAACGTCTCACGCTCCGCCTCGCGGCGATCCAGGTGCCGCAGCCGCGCCATCGACAGACAGCCGAGCCGACGACCGATCGGCCCCAGCCGAGTCTCGGCATTGTCGGCACGCAGCGACAACCGGTACTCCGCCCGCGCGGTCAGCATCCGGTACGGCTCGGTGACGCCATGGAGCGTCAGGTCGTCGATCATCACGCCCAAATAGCTCGTCGCCTGGTCGGGAAGATACACCTCGATATCCAGCGCTAGCGCCGCCGCGTTCAGCCCCGCGACCAGCCCCTGCCCCGCTGCTTCCTCGTACCCGGTGGTGCCGTTGACCTGACCCGCAAGGAACAGGCCCGTGAGGGCGGAGACCTGAAGATCCCGGCCGAGCGCGCGCGGATCGATATGATCATACTCGACCGCATAGCCCGGCATGGTGATAGCGGCTCGCTCGAGCCCCGCGATCGACCGTACCAGCGCCTCCTGCATATCGACGGGCAGCGAGGTCGAGATGCCGTTCGGATAGACGACCGGGTCGTCCAGACCTTCCGGCTCGAGGAACACCTGATGCCCGTCGCGATCGCCGAAGCGGTAAACCTTGTCCTCGATCGACGGACAGTAACGCGGCCCCGACGCCGCAATCGCGCCGCCGAACAAAGGCGATCGGTCGATCCCGGCGCGGATGACGTCATGCGTCCGCTCGTTGGTCCGCGTCACGCCGCACGCGATCTGCGGCAGGCGAACGCCGTCGCTTATCGGCGACAAGGTCCAACTGTCGGCATCCGACGGCTGCTCCTCGACCCGAGCCCAGTCGATCATCCGTCCGTCGAGGCGCGGCGGCGTTCCCGTCTTCAGCCGAGCCATCGGCAGCCCCGCGCCGCGCAGCTGCTCGGCCAATGGTCCCGCGGACCGCTCGCCGATGCGCCCGCCCGCCATCCGCTCCTCGCCCCGGAACATTCGCGCCGCCAGGAACGTCCCCGCCGCGATCACCACCGCGCGCGAGCGCAGCGTCGATCCGTCGGTCAGCACGACGCCCGCCACACGTCCGCGCTCAACCATCAGCGTCGCGACTTCGCCTTCGAGGACACTCACGCCAGGCTGTGACGCCACCATCGCCTGCACCGCCGCCGCGAACCGCTTACGATCGGCCTGAACGCGTGGACCCCGGACCGCCATACCCTTGGACCGATTCAGCATCCGGTGATGGATCGCTGCCAGGTCGCCAGCACGCGCGATCGCACCGTCGAGCGCATCGACCTCGCGGACGATGTGGCCTTTTCCAAGTCCGCCGATCGCCGGATTGCACGACATGGCACCGATCGTCCGCCGGTCCATCGTCACTAGCAGAGTCGCCGCACCCCGCCGAGCCGACGCCAGCGCCGCCTCGACACCCGCATGGCCTCCACCGATAACGATCACATCGTTCATGGCTCACCACCTAGGTAGACGTGGGCCGGACGTCAAAACTGTTCCACGTGGAACAATCTATTTGCCGATGCAGAAACGCCCGAACAATGCGTCCAACATTGCCTCGGTCGCGTCCTCGCCCGTCACGCGGGCCAGCAGCGTTCGTGCACGACGTAACCGCTCGGCGAAGATCAGCGGGTCCGCATCGCCGACCAACTCGCCAGCAGCCTTGTCGACGAGTTCACGCTGTCGCCTGTTCAAGGTCGGCTTATCCGCTTGCGGCAGCATCTCGGCCGCGCGAGCACCGATCGCCCGCCACAAGGCAGTGATCGTCTCCGGGCGATCACTGGCGGTGATAACGTCAACCCCGACCTGCGGCTCGCCTCGCCCTGGTGCGTCCGCCCGAGCCCAGACCCACAGTGCTCCATCTGGCCGGGAGTCGTCCCCCAGCCAGAGAACGATATCGGCCGTCCGCGCCGCCGCTCGCGCCCGCTCCACTCCGATTGCCTCGATCCTGTCCTCCGTCTCGCCGACCAGGCCGGCAGTGTCGGCCAACAAATAAGGCACACCAGCCACGACCACAGGCGCCTCGATCACGTCGCGCGTCGTTCCCGCGATCGGCGAGACGATCGCCGCCTCGCGCTCGGTCAGCAGGTTCAGGAGCGTCGACTTGCCGGCATTGGGTGGCCCGGCCAGCACGACCCGCACCCCGTCGCGCAACCGCTCGACCGGCGGCCGATCGAGCACTTCGGCGACCTCCGCCCGCAGCACCGCGACGGCCTGTGTGATCCCACTCAGGTCGACTGCGACATCGTCCTCGTCGGCGAAGTCGAGCGCCGCCTCCACCTGAGCCGACAAGGCAGTCACCCGAGCGCTCCAACCGCGCACGAGCCCGCTCACCGCCCCCTCGGCCGCGCCGATCGCCTGAGCCCGCTGCGCCTCCGTCTCCGCCTGGAGCAGGTCCGCCAGCCCTTCCGCCTGAGCCAGGTCGACGCGTCCGTTCGCCAACGCACGCCGCGTGAACTCGCCCGCCTCCGCGGGCCTGAGGCCATGCTCGCCAAGTGCTCGCTCGACCGCGGCCACCACCGCCCGCCCGCCGTGCAGATGCAGCTCGACCAGATCCTCGCCCGTCGCGCTGTCCGGCCCCGGAAAGGCGAGCACGAGCGCTCGGTCGAGCAGCCGCCCCTCGCCGTCGCGGAGCGCCCGCAGCCCC
>VYKR01000203.1_pt1 | contig 11629 bp, 15 predicted proteins | sample 5109561 | NCBI WGS metagenome assembly VYKR01 (sample SAMN12291799, study PRJNA351875) | freshwater metagenome | isolation source: freshwater lake | place: USA: Michigan, Ford Lake | collected 2015-08-15
CAACTCCCATCATTACCCTTCTAATTGTTGAATAGGACGGGACTCTTTCTGGAATTATGTTAAATTCTTTACTGAGCCTGTGCCGATTATTTTTAGCAAACTCTCCTAGTTCTCGATCACCTGAGTATCCTAGCATTGTTCCCAGTATTATTACTACTAATACTATCCATAAAGGGTGTCTTTTTCCTTTATCTTTCCGAAAGTCCTTGACTTGTTTCAGTTTTTCTATTAAGCTCAACATATCTTTAAAAAGTTCGCGTTCACTTCTCATTTTACCTGATAGTGATCGCTTTTACTTTTGATATTCTCATGGGAGAATGAAACAGCCCTACCGACATCAGGGGGGTTGGGGGGGTGTGGGGTTTTACCCATTTTCAGGTGGTAAATTAGCTAATTTTCAGGGAATTGGCTTTACTCCTTTTGAGTTTGTCACTGCCAGTAGCCCTCCCAATCCACCGAAAAAGAAACCACAAAAGTAGGCTAAATTGCCTCTAAAAATACCATAAATTCCCCTTCAATCAATCTTGATGGGGTTTATTTTTTTGCCCGTGTTTCCACATATTCTCGCAGGGCGCGATTAATACTGGTCTGATACCCCTCCTCTTGTGTGGCCTGGGTTTTGAACCAGTCTATCAGGTCAGCATCAAGGCTTAGAGTGATCTGCTGTTTGAGCGGACGATAAAACACACCACGCCGCGCCTTGCTCCAATCTCCCGTAGCCTCTGGGATCAGATCTGTGCGGATAGGCTCTTGTGATGCGGCTAGAGCGTCAATTTCAGCCTGTATCTCTGGCGGTACTGGATTAGAATCTCCCTTGTTCATAAGCCCTCCTTTCATGGGCTGTTGCCCTGCGTGCGCTAATAATTCGTCCCGTTTCCTCTCCTGTCACTGAATCAGACTCTGGCCAAGTATGCACCACAAACACAGTCAGTTTACCGATCAGTCCGATAGTCTGCCAGCGTTCTTCCTCTGGGTATGGATCAGGACGGCTGACAGCGAGAGGATCGGCAAAAACATATTGAGCGGCTTCAAAGCTCAAGCCGTGATCGCGCTTGTTTGTCCGATTTTTGTTGTCGTCCCATGTCCACTTCAATTTTACTCTCCAAATGTAGCTATATTATGGTTACTACATTAATTTTTATCAACATTGTATTTGCGCTAACGCAATCGCAATAAAATTTACCCCTATCGGGATCATAACATTATCCAGATATAATGCCAGTATCACTACCGATTTAGCAGCAAGAGCAAGCTAAACAAATTAGTCATCATCAAAAGATAACAGTTTTAGGAGGATTGGTGAATTATCATCCCTTTCGGCTTCGGTGCAGCTTCAACCCTCAAGCGCTAACTAAAACACTCTAAATCAACCAAAAAAGAAACCACAAAAGTTGGCTAAATTGCCTCTAAAAATACCATAAATGCCCCTTCATTCAATCTTGAGTGGGTTTATTTTTTTGCATTCCTCCCTCAAAAAATTCTCAGGGACACTAGAAAATAACTAAAAACTCTGCTGGAGTAATAATTGGAATCCCTTGATAAGTATTGAGAATTAAAAGATCTTTATCGCCTGTTATGATGTATTGTGCCATTCCAGATACAGCTAATTCTAAGAATTTATTATCATCTAAATCGGAACAAACTCTCGTTTCATGCCATATATCAACAAATAAGCTCCTATTTTTAAGAGACGACAAGAAATCTAACTTATCATCTTTTTCTAAATATTTGTCAAATTTATTTTTACTTATTCTCGTTGCCAATTCTTGATAAGTTGCCTCGCTCTGGAGAATAGTAAATTGACTGACTGCTATATTGATTACTTTTTTGGGTGTTCCTAGGGGATTTAGTAAAGCACTAATAAAAACATTTGTATCTATAACAACTCGATTAGGATTCATCTACTAATAGTTCTGTTAGTTTATCTTCTGTCAAACCTTTAGCTTGAGCTTTTTTGCCGACTTTATCCATAATTGAGATAAGACTTTCTGAATTTTCCTCAATTGTCAGATTAACTTCTTGTTCAGGAGAAAGACCTAACTGAGCGATTAGTGTAGGAATCTCCGATACCTTAATATTTTTGATAACTTGTTTCATGGCTTAACTAGGTAACTAGGTGTATCTTCAACTTTCATTGTACTCTATTTAATCACATTTAACAGTGTTCCTCAAATTGTCATCGACCTCTTCACCACAGCTTCAACCCTCAAGCATAAACTAAAACCCTCTAAATCCATCAAAAAAGAAACCACAAAAGTTGGCTAAATTGCCTCTAAAAATACCATAAATGCCCCTTTATTCAGTTAGTTTAGAGTGCGGAACGGCAGCCAGTGGAGAAATGATGTTAAATTCGGTCATATTTTATCTTTATTTCTGACTGGCTGCCTAGACAAATCAGAAAGTAAAAGTCGTGCGGATAGTACCGATAACTAAGGTGGAATTGTTGTTATTTGAGTTAGGAGAAGTAATCACGATTACCCCCGGAGTAAGGGCAATATTATCGGTGATTTTCCACTCATAAAATCCTTCAATATGAAAGGAAGTATCGGGATCATTAGTGGCACTGCCATCATTTAATCTAATACTAGAACTAGATACCCAGGGCTGCATACCAACAATAATACCAGCCGTATTTCCTTCCTTAAATAAATCAGGAAAAGCCAAAGTTACCGCCCAATTCCAGATATCTAAATCCCCGCGTTCTAGTTGTCCATCTAAGGTGCTAAGAGTGATAGCTTTTGTATAGCCACCCCAACCACCGAGGACAAAACCATCGACAATTCGCCAAGTAAATTGTAAACCCAAACTATTATTAATTGTCGGGACAGCCTCGCCGAATAGCTCTTCGGTGAAAAATCGGAAATTCGAGCGCTGGCTTCCCGTTCCCGTATCTAATTGGTTATAACCATGAAGGTAGGATAAAGCAATGCCAAAATTCTCGTTTGGAACATAACCCACCTGTGCCAGGGCAGTATAGGAACCGTTAAATAAACCCGCACCCGGGTTAGGATCGTTAGCATCCCCAGCAAGATAACCGGCGCTGAATTGCAAAGCCCCATAATTACCCTGTAAACCGAGTCCAGTTTGTCCGGGGGCAAAATAAAGGGGATTGCGGGTACCAAAAGCGGAAAGCGCCCCACTAGCACCATCTCCATCCAAAAAGTTGAGGGTATTGGTAAAGTCATCTTTAGCACCTCCCGTCGCTTCTAACCAGAGGTAGATATTTTCCGTTAGGGGGAAACTGTAGTTTAAAACTTCTAGCAGTAAATCGTTGCCGTCCGGTTGGGTAAAAGCTAAGGTACTTTCAAAAGTTCCCGTAGTATCGGCTAAATCGGCAATATTTCCCGTTGCTAGACGGGTATAGAGTAAATCTTTGCCTGTGAAGCTAGTATTTAATTCTAAACGCGCCCGATAACCAAAAGCTGGCACTTGGGGAATCCCTTCACCACCGTTTTTTTCTCCTGTGGCTACCCCATATAATGCCATCACCACTTCCCCGGTTAATTTAGTGGTGGTGGAAAATTGATTATTTTCCAGAAAAGCGACTCGATTTTCTAAGTTATCAACCCTAGCACCCAATGCCGCTAATTCGGTCTCGAATTCGCTGACTAATCGCTTGATTTTGTCTAGATCTTCTTTTAATACCGCTACTCCTTCTTGAATCAATCTTTCTAGGGTATTTAAGCAGGAATTCAACCCCGCGGCAAATTCCCAACGAGTTAAAGCGCGTTCACCGCGAAAAGTACGGTCAGGATAGCCTACTATACAACCATACCTCTCCACGAGACTTCTTAAGGCCTCAAAAGCCCAGGCGGTGGGAGAAACATCCCGCAATTGATTGACACTTGTTACCTGTGCCATGGGGTTACTAGAGAGGTTTTCGAGACTATTAGCCAGTACCGGACTAGAAAAACCCAGTAATATCGCTGCTGTTAGGAAATTTTGCTTGATTTTCATTGCTGTCTCCCACACTTACAAGAATGATTATTATTATCAATACCATCAGGTTAGCAAACCTTTTCTAGTTTGGCACTGTTGCCAATATTTTTTAAATGTTAAGTAGCTGGTTATAATTAAATTGAAGATAGATTTTAGGTTCGATCCCCCCTGCCCCCCTTGATAAGGGGGGTGCCGAGCCCCCCTTAGTCCCCCCTTAATAAGAGGGGCATCTGATAACTTTTAACGCCTACCTACTTACTCCAGATAAAATCTGAATTGCCTAGCATTTATTGGTTAAAATAAATCTTAAATGATAATAAAAGCAATAAGTAAATAATTTTATTGTTGCTAAAAACAAGATAGAGACGCTGCTGACAGCATCTCTAAATGGTTATTTTTGGTTCAATTGAGGGTAAAAAAGAGGTAACTAGCGCAATTCAGCGTTAAACTCGTTAAAAGAGCGTCTTTTTAACTCCAGCGATTGCGATCGAGGCAGAAGCTCAAAAATCTTTCTTAAGACATCATCCACATCTTCATATTTAACATTACCCAAACCATCATAAACCACTTTACCCTGTTGGTCTAAAACCACCGTTTGGGGAACCCCACCGCGATAATAGTAACCCGGTTCATCGAGACGATAGGAAGACTTTAAGGGGATAGAATCGACACTAACGGGGATAATACTGGCGGCGCGACCGTAAAACTCTTGAAAACGGGAGACAATCGCCGCAAATCGCTTACAATCACTACTATCATCCAGATAATAGACAATAATAGCTGGAATTTTCCGTTGAAAAGTTTCCGCTAAATTGAGACGCGGTGGCACGAGGGAACCATTACCCGCATAGACCACAAAAATATTACCATCGAGGCGATCATCATCGATCCCCGCATAGGCGCTAGGGGTTAGCCAAGGAGACAAACTCGTCAGGGCCATAATAAGAAAGACAAGACAGATCCGAAGACGCAGGCGATAACGAGATTTCATGATCAACAGAGTTAGAATATTAAGACAATTTTTCGGTAAAAAATATTGTGACCTTCGAGCGCGATAATTCCCCAACCACCCCGCGAGTCATTGCCGCTAACTCGCGCTTTGCCAATACCTATTATGCCATTCTAGGGCTACATCCGAGCGCCTCGGTGATCGAAGTGCGACGCGCCTATCGGGAACTAAGCAAACGATACCACCCCGATACTACCGAACTCAGCCCCGAAGTGGCAACGGTTAAATTCCAGCGTCTTAACGAAGCTTATGCCACCCTGAGTAATCCCGATCGCCGTTCCCTGTATGATTTACAGATAGGTTACTCCCGCTGGAATGTTATCCAAACTATCCCGGATAGCGATGAACCCATAGCTAATCGTAGCGCCTATCTCGATCCGACCGATCGCCCCCTATCTTCGGGAGAAATTTTTGCTTTGTTTATCTTGGCACTCACCCTGCTCGGCTGCTTGTTACTGGCGGTGATTATTGCTATGCTTCGAGGAGAGAATGCCGTCACTATAGCCCAATTATTTTTGATTTAGATGCGATGAAGATTCCCACTGCTGATACTCCCCTCTATAATCATCCCTTACCGGCGATCGAAGCATGGCTAGTTAAATTAGGTTGTCGGAAAAATACCGAGAATGTTCACTGTTGGACTGTGGAAAAACCGACATGGAAAGCGGAAATCTGCCTCGATATCGAAGAAATCACCGTTCGTTACTTTCGAGCAGCCAATGACGGCAGTGATATCAATCGCGCTTTTAAATACTCCCTTAGTCGCCAAGATATCGAATCGGCAGTTTTTTCTGGTCCCTAATCATCGGCCAAACTTTTGACTATCTAACATTACTCGTTAAGACAGTGCCGGAGTTGGCAGCGAGGAGAGCTAGTCCGAGCATTTGTACTAAAATTTCCGAGACACGCTGTCAATCCAGTACACTTGTTCAAATTGAAATCAAAGCTCCTCCACAACTGGAACCGCTGCCGGCAGTGCAACCGTAGCAATAGGAAGCGGTTTGTACCTCTGCAATTACATCCAAACTACCCGCTTGTAATAAATCCGGCAGGGTTAATTTTTGGCCTTGACTGGTGCAAGCGGACAGATCCTCCATCTGATTAAAATCGCAGTCATAGATATTACCCAAATAATCGATCGAAAGCTGATTACGACACATCAAATGTTCGACAGTATCGCCATTAAAATGGTCTTCGAGGAATTGAAGATAGGGTTGATAGAGTTGCCGGTGTTCCAGATGGAAGCGCATCCTTCCAACGGGTAGGTTAGTGATAGTAAACAGATTGTTAAAAGAAATATTAAAATGTTCTTGCAAGAACTTTTTGTAATCCCGTGTTAGGGATACCTGATCCGGTGTGAGAGAAAAATTCTCTGACTTAGGAATCTGGGGATTATAGACTAAATCGACAATCAAATTCGGCTCTTGAGCGTAGCCAAGACGGTTTAACCATTGTAAAGCGGCAATCGATCGATCATAGACTCCCAGACCGCGCATTTTATCCACATTATCGGCAAGATAACAGGGTAAAGAAGCCACCACCCGCAGCTGATGGCCAGCGCAATATTCAGGAATATCAGTAAATCCTTTCTCGAAATAAATAGTTAAATTCGAGCGCACAATTACCTCTTTCCCAGCTTTTCTAGAGGTTTCCACAATCGGCTTAAAACCGTAGAGCATTTCCGGAGCGCCGCCGGTCAGATCGACGGTTTTAATTTGGGGAAATCTTGCGATCAGTTCGATAATTTGTTCGCACACTTCTGGAGTCATTTCTTCGGAGCGAACTGGACTAGCTTCCACATGACAATGGCTACAGGCAAGGTTACATCTTTTCCCCAAATTAATTTGCAGAACCGAGATTTTTTGCTTAGTTAAAGGAGTTTTTAGTTTCTCAACAAAAGGAGTCATAGGAGAGTAAACAGTAAACAGTAATTAGTAATCAGTAATCAGTAATCAGTAATCAGTAAATAGTAATCAGTGACCAATAACTAATCAATGATAACTGATAAGTAGGGAGGCACAATTATTTATAGGATGGGTTAGCGGTAGCGTAAACTATGCAGGCGTTGGGTTTCATGCTTCAACCCAACCTACGTTCATCTTATATTTAATTCCTGATAACTGATAACTGATAACTGATAACTGACCGATCGAACTTGTCTCGACGGTGCTTTTTTAACAGCAACCGCCCCCATTATAGTGCCAAGTGGACTCGGTGATGAGGATATCTTGGGGAGAGAAACAAGCTAAGTTGCTCGCAGTTTTATCACAGACGGCCACCGGCAATCCTTTGGCTAAAATATGCCCAGCACCATCATCAAAAATTGCCTCCGTACCAGTATAAATAGCAGTTTTGCCGGTAAAAATACAGGCCCCATCTTCGGGAATAGCTACTTTAAAAGCCACGGAATCCAAACTTTCTAAGAGGAGCGGCTCGGCTAAATTATAACTCTGACAGTCCAGTAAACGATAGGGACGACGGGCCCGAATTTCTACCTGACCAAAACCAGCAGCGATCAACTGTTGAATATAATCATCGTAGGTCAAGGCCCCCGATAGACACATAGCGCGTAAACGCTGATCTTCTTGCAAATGTTCGGGAATTGGACGAGGGGCGATCGGATCACTCATCAGTAAACGTCCTCCCGGTTTTAAGACGCGAAAAGCTTCCCGTAAAGCTAACTGTAAATCGGCTGGTTTAAAGATATTAAAAAGACAATTCTGCGCCACTACATCGACGGAGGCATCCTCCACCGGCAATTCAAAGGCAGAACCATCTCTAATTTCCACAAAATCGAGACTAAACCAGGGATTTTCCAGCAGCGCTTCGCCGAGATTTCTTTGGGCTGCCCAACGCATTTCTGGCACTGGATCTACCGCAATAACTCCCCCCGGACGACGGGAAAAATAGGCGAATTGCAGTGCTTCTAAACCACCACCCACACCCACATACAAAACCCTAGGAGAATTGCCTAATTCATTGGCCTGCACCGTCGTGCCACAACCATAGTTCATCTCCTGCATAATGGCGGGGATTTTTAACCCCGGCAGTTGCAAAGGACTGCTTTGAACACAACATAGCCCCACTTCGGGAGTTTGGGCCACTTCGCTGTAAAATTTGGCAGTAGCTTCCAGATAAGTCATTTTCATCCTTTAAACTCCTTTTCTCTGATCAATTCAAGGACCGACTTCACATCCTCGCCCAACGCTATCGTAGCATTCCTACTGACCCATAAGCGGTTAAAATGCGTCTTAGCTTATCTTGATGCTCCGATATCTCGAAATACCGCAACGCCGAAACCTGCGGGATCGCTTTCTAGTCTAGCCTATTTTCTATACACCTGATCGTGACTACCAATATCAATTAACAAGATGATAACTTCTCAATATTCTCCATCTTCCGAAAAACTAAAAATAATTCGACAATCGTAAGCCACAGTACAAGACCATAACCCTTCTAAATTACCACTTAACCTATGGGTTTTTAAAGACAGTGTAAATGGGTCTTCTGCCAGTTTTCTAAGTACATCGAAAATTTTAGGTTTTAACTGGGGATTTTTCTTGATTAGCTTTTTAAACGAACGCTTAAACCCATCACTCCATATTAGATCCATCGTTAATCCTCATTCAAATCAGCAATCAAATCTTCTGCGGTTCCCCTTCTGGCTGTTCCAGTAGCGATCGCCTCTTTCAATTCCTTAAAATTAGCTAAAATTTCTCTTTCTCTTGCTTTAGCTCTATATTGAGACAAAATCTCTAACAATGACTCTTGTTCATCCTCTGATAAATTCTCAAAAGATTTGATCATTTCTTGCAAAGTCATCATTTTACCTCTTAACTATTTTCCTTATATTTTAATTATTTTCCAAGATAATTTTATGGTAAACATCTGCGATTACTATCTGAATTCCCAAAGAATTTAAATGAATTATCGTATCAGATTCATAAGCTTTAAACAACCAGCGATCTCGCAGAGATCCGCTTTGCGGTGCGCCTTCTTTTTGAAAATGTTCAATATAACATTTTTCCTGCGAAATTAATAAATATTCCTGAAAAGTTGCAATAGTTCGATAAGCGGCAAACTTTTCTTCTCTGTCGTAACTTGCCGTTGCAGCAGACAAAACCTCAGTAATCAAAACAGGATTAATTAAAGTATCTTTGCGTCCTTCTTGATAAGTGAGAGGTTCAGGCATCACCATAATATCGGGATAAGTTGCCATTCGACGCTCAGGTATCCATAAACGCTGATCGGTGACAAAAACGGCATAGAGTTGATTCTTTAGGCCAGTATATAAAGCCACTAATAAATTACGGCTCATCTGAGTTCAGTATGCTAAAAGCAACATCCTAGTTGGTTAAGAAAGTATTAAATTTACTCTTAGGAAGATAAAATCAGCTATCAATTCAGCGTTTTGAGGCTTTATAATAATAGAGAGACCCATAAATTTTATAACAACTAAGTAGGGCTTGCTGAAAAAGTTTTTCGTGGGGGTAGGGTGTGGGGTTTTACGGATTTTGAGGGGGTCAGTTAAGTAATTTTCAGGGAAAAAGTCCCGGAATTTTACCCCCGATCACTCCAATGGTTGGCACTTTTTGAGGGAAAAAAAGTCTAAAAGTCTTATCCAACAAGGTTTTTAGATTTATTCAGCAACCCCTAAGTAGGAAACTATTATGATTTCCCTCAATCATCCTAAATCATCAGGGAGCATCTCATTTATGCAAGTGAGTAATTATACTTATCACTAAAACTGGTTTCTAGCAAGGCTTTCAAAATAGCTTGACATAAAAACCTGATTTAGGGGTTACAAAGGTGAGATGCTCCCAATCATCACTACAGATTTTTGAAGAAATCCTAAATTTCCAGACTCATAAACCAGTTGAGATTAGCATAATAGACGACATGATTTTCGTGAGATTAGAAGTAAAGGATAAATCAGCTATTTGTCCGAGATCTGGTTGTGAGAGTCGTAAGCTAACTGGTTTAGTGAAGTGACTGCCTACTTTGAGCATCGATTAGTAATGGTTGTGTTGAAATTCTCAACAATAAGCTCAAGGTAATAAAGCGATGTGGATATGGGTTTCGCAATTTTGAGATACGAGTTCTTCTATCCTGTAATAAATCTATCACTTTAGCCTAAAAAACTCGGATGAACCCGCAAATGAATATGAATAACGATAGACAACATCTCAAATTATTATCAATCTTCCACTATATTGTGGGAGGGATTCTTGCCTTTTTCTTTCTCTTTCCACTTATCCACTTTACTATTGGTCTACTCATCATTACCGAATCTATTTCAGTACATTCATCTGGGAATTTACCGCCTCAAGCGGCCGGATATTTTTTCGCCGTTGTTGGTGGCCTATTTTTCATATTAGGAGAAGTTTTTGCTATTGCTACCATTGTATCGGGGCGATTCCTCAAACGCCGCCAGAGATACTGGTTTTCCTTCGTTATGGCTTGCATCCTCTGCTTATTCACTCCCTTGGGGACAATCCTCGGAGTCTTCACGATTATTGTTCTCTCCCGCCAGTCCGTTAAGGAGCTATACGGGCTTCCTAATGCAGATTCTGCTAATTAGCATCTCCAAATGAGAGCAGCCCTCAATGAATAGGCTTAGTAGCGGCCGCCGTCACGCTCAATAAAAAAGCCACAAACTGGATACTTAAAATAATAAACGCTATCAACTGACCTAGCGATAATTGAACGGCGAGGACTAGGGAAGCGCCATACCAAAAAAGGAAGAGTACGATTAGGGTCAAAGGCAAGCGGAAAGAAAGAGGAAGGGGTTCTGAGCTACACTCGGCTACCAATCTGATTCTTTTGAGAAGGTAATAGGTCCTACAGGCTAGGGCGGTTAGCCCAGTGGAAGCAAAGGCAAGTTGAGGACTATAAATAGCCATTAATAATAGCATGGCCAAGACTTTAGGGAGTGTGACAGCGACTTTGAGAAAGAGGTTCCTAGCCAGACCGTTGCCGACGATGGCGGCGGTGAGAGCGGCTAGGCCGATCTCCGAGGCACTGGCAATGAGAGTCGTCACTATCAAGAAAACACCCAATAGGTTGAGAATCTCGGGCGAGTTCTGGACGATGACCTTATCAATAATCACCTGAATGACTAAGGGGATAGACAACCAGAACAGAGTACCGAAGGCACTCAAAAAGAAGACGGTTATCGTTAAGAGCAGTTGAATGTTGACATCCTCTCTTGTTCGGGTGTGGGGTAAAATTGGTAAGAATAGGCTTTTTCCATGTCTCACATTCTAGAATATATCGTGTAAATGCGCTAATATTTAACAGTAAAGCCGTCGTAGAACGACGGGGTTTCAGACCCAAATTTTCGATGAATAATCCAGGCTAGACATACCATAAAATATTTGGCCACAAAAAAGCACCCCCTCGCGGGAGTGCCTTTTCGTTCAGACTAGGAATTAACCATTGATAGCAGGAGCAATCAGAGCCACAGGAGCCTGTTCACCACTAGCCAAGTCTAAGGGGAAGTTATGAGCGTTGCGCTCGTGCATTACTTCCATACCGATACCAGCGCGGTTTAACACATCGGCCCAGGTACCGATTACACGACCTTGAGAATCGAGAATCGACTGGTTGAAGTTAAAACCATTGAGGTTAAACGCCATGGTGCTAACACCCATTGCCGTAAACCAGATACCGATTACCGGC
>VYKR01000237.1_pt1 | contig 11627 bp, 10 predicted proteins | sample 5109561 | NCBI WGS metagenome assembly VYKR01 (sample SAMN12291799, study PRJNA351875) | freshwater metagenome | isolation source: freshwater lake | place: USA: Michigan, Ford Lake | collected 2015-08-15
CATAAAAAAAAGATCATCGTTGTGGGTGAAATTGACTGATTTACCCGTCTTAATTAGGATCACCTTCTAGGTGTGGCAAGGGTTTCAACCATTGCTGCCCAAAAAAGCACAGAATAACCCATTATGAAATTCTATCAAATCGCTGTTACCAGCATAACGTCGTTGTTAAATAAAAATCTTTCTCAATTAATTCTTAAGAATTTATAAATATTGCGGAATGTTAATTTAAATATTCTCAAGTTTTTGCACTCAATCAATAAAATTTAGTTATCTTTGTCCAACATTGGGTTAGAAGTCAGGAGTCAGGAGTCAGGAGTCAGGATATAGGGTGATAGGGTTTTGGGATGATAGGGATTTAGGGGTTTAGGGGTTTAGGGAAATTTCAGCCAAATGCTTCACTTCCCCACTTCCCCACTTCCCCACTTCCCCACTTCCCCACTTCCCCACTTCCCCACTTCCCCACTTCCCCACTTCCCCACTTCCCCACTTCCCCACACCCCACACCCCCCCTGCCCCCCCGATGTCGGGGGGGTTGGGGGGGTCACACCCCACACCCCACTTCCCCACACCCCACACCCCACTTAAAAACATCTATGCTTAATCTCGTCTCCCTTCCAGAAATTCCCGCCGCCGCTTGGAAACGTCCTCTAGGCAAAGGTTGGGAAAAACCCTACAGCGTCCGCTACGCCAGCAATTTAGATGATGGTCCTTGGCATGGGATGCCTCTGGGGGGATTTGGGGGCGGTTGCATCGGACGTTCCCCCAAAGGTGACTTTAATCTCTGGCATCTGGACGGTGGTGAACACAGTTTTAATAGCCTTGCGGCCTGTCAATTTAGCATTTTTGAACAAACAGAAGACGGAAGCGCCCAAGCCTACGCTATGGCGACGGAAAGCCCCAAGGATGGAACATTATCGCGCTGGTCGTGGTATCCAGCCGAAAAGGGAACATATTCTGCCCTTTATCCCCGCAGTTGGTACGAGTACAAAGATGTTTTTCAGACTCAATTAATTTGCGAACAATTCTCACCGGTTTGGGCGCATAATTACCAAGAAAGTAGTTATCCTATAGCCCTATTTGAATGGACGGTTCATAACCCCACCGATAAACCGATTACTATTAGTATTATGCTGACTTGGCAAAATACAATCGGTTGGTTTACTAACGCGATTAAATCCCCAGTGGTTAAAGTGAGAGATGATGGTAGTCCCGTCTATGAATATCAATCAAAATGGGGGGAAAGTGAGGGTAATTATAATCAATGGATTGTCGATAATTTCCGCGTTGGCTGTCTGATGCGTCGGGATTACGAAAACCCTGGGGAAGGGGATGGACAGATGGCGATTGCCAGTATCACTAATCCGAGTCTAGAGGTATTTTATCTGGGTAAATGGAACCCTGCTGGCGATGGGAGCGAAGTTTGGGATTATTTCGCCATGAATGGCTCTTTACCGGATATTGAGGACGAAACCCCCGCCCAAAAAGGGGAACAAACGGCCACGGCCATGGCGATTCGTTTTACCATTCGTCCGGGGAAAACTCGCAAAATTCCTTTTATTTTAGCTTGGGATTTACCAGTCACGGAATTTGCCCAAGGAATTAACTATTATCGTCGTTATACGGACTTTTTCGGTCGCAATGGTCAAAATGCTTGGGCGATGGTACGCACAGCCTTAAAACACGGCGACACATGGCGAGAAAATATTATTAACTGGCAAAAACCGATCCTAGAACGCAGCGATCTGGCCGATTGGTTTAAAATGGCTTTATTTAACGAATTATACCTCCTAGCTGACGGCGGTACTCTCTGGACGGCAGCCACGGAACAGGATCCTATCGGTCAATTTGGGGTCTTAGAATGTATTGATTATCGTTGGTATGAAAGTCTTGATGTGCGTCTCTATGGTTCCTTTGGGTTATTGATGTTATGGCCGCGCTTAGAAAAGGCCGTCATGGAAGCTTTTGCTAGGGCAATTCCCAGCAGTGACGACACTCCTCGGATTATCGGTTATAACCAAGCTAGTGCCATTCGTAAGGCTAAAAATGCCACTCCCCACGATTTAGGCGCACCCAATGAACACCCTTGGCAAAAGAGCAATTACACCAGTTATCAAGATTGTAATCTCTGGAAAGATTTGGGCAGTGATTTTGTTTTATTAGTTTATCGGGATTATTTATTAACGGGGGCTAAAGATGAGGATTTTCTGCGGGAATGTTGGCCGTCAATTGTCCTGACTTTGCAATATTTAAAAACTTTTGACCTTGATAACGATGGCATCCCTGAAAATTCCGGCGCACCAGACCAAACCTTTGATGATTGGCGTTTACAGGGAATTAGTGCCTATTGTGGTGGTTTGTGGATAGCAGCCCTAGAAGCGACGCTTAAAATTGGGGCAATTCTTGGAGAAGATACAGCAATTTTTGCCAGTTGGTTACAGCAATCTCGCGCTATTTATCATGATACTCTCTGGAATGGAGAATATTATAATTTAGATAGTGGCAGTGGTTCCGATGTGGTGATGACTGACCAATTATGCGGTCAATTTTATGCCCGTTTATTGAGTTTACCAGATGTGGTAGAAAATCAATACACGCAATCAGCTTTAAGTAAGATTTATGAGGCCTGTTTTCTCAAGTTTTATGGGGGAAAATTTGGGGCGGCCAATGGTTTAAAACCCGATGGTACTCCCGAAAATCCCGAAGCAACTCATCCCTTGGAAGTTTGGGTAGGAATTAATTTTGGGTTGGTGGCTTTTTTACTACAAATGGGAATGGAAAAGCAAGGATGGCAAATTACGGAAGCGGTGGTGCGACAAGTTTATGAAAATGGCCTACAATTTCGCACCCCGGAAGCAATAACATCGGTGGGAACTTTTCGCGCTTGTCATTATTTACGCACCATGGCTATCTGGGCTATCTATGGGGTTTTGACGGAATTTCAGGGATAAATTTTCTTAGAGATATCCCGCTTTTCTCAACTTCAATTTCCCGCCTTGAATATTGGCTAAAAAATGTTCACCATGTCACATTATGGGCGATTGGTTGGGGTGTATAAGTGGGTGGGTGGAATTAAATATAAGATGAACGTAGGTTGGGTTGAAGCATGAAACCCAACGCCCGATTATGTTACGCTACCGCTAACCCATACTACAAATAATTGTGCCTCCCTACTTAGCGTAGGTCTTTTCTTCGATCAGATTTGCTCATCACCACAACCTTATACCATTTTTCTTTATTCTTGGCAGGTATCTTACCCCCCGACGTCGGGGGAGGTTGGGGGGGTGGGGGGTTAGGGCGATTAACCATCTCTGCCATTACTTATGAAAAATGGTATTAAGAGAGTCGAGTAATTTAGATAGTCAAGAGCTTATTTTATTCTTGTTCTCAAGTGCGAAAAACCATTTAAAATTGAAAATTAACAGGGACAGGAAAGCCCTGTAACTGGAGGATCATGGCTAAAATTGTCGGTGTTCATGGTATCGCACAAGAATTTAGGGGTAGTCACACGATTTCTGCTGAGTGGTTGCCAAGTCTCAAGGATGGATTGAAGCTCGCGGGAACCGAGTTAGAGTCCGATACTGATTTTCGTTGTGCGTTTTACGGAGATATTTTCCGGGGAAAATCGAAAGCGATCGGTATCGCGAACTACGATGTTAATGATATCGATTCCGATTGGGAAAAAGAATTACTCCAGTCGTGGTGGCAAGAAACGGAACGAGTGGAAAATAATCATCCCAATGCGAATAGCCTTTTGAGAGAAAAATCTACCCCAAAAATTATCCAGAGAGCTTTGTCGGGGTTAAGTGAATCTCGGTTTTTCGGTGGCATTGCCGAGAAATTGGTTATTTTTTATCTTAAGCAGGTGGGGAGCTATTTACACGATCAAAAGCTAAAACAGCAGATTCAAAAGCGAGTAATAGAATCTATCGATGAAGATACGCGGGTACTTGTAGCTCATTCTCTCGGTTCGATCGTCTGTTACGAAACTTTATGTCAGCATCCAGAATGGCCGATTAAAGTCTTTGTCACCCTCGGTTCTCCTTTGGGGATAAGACAATTAATTTTCGATCGACTGCAACCGTCCCCCCGCAATAACCTGGGGTGCTGGCCCGGAAATGTGAAAAGATGGGTAAATATCGCGGACGATGGCGATGTGGTGGCGTTGACAAAGGAACTCAACCCTTTATTTGAGGGAACTATCGAGGATAAGCTAGTTTATAATGGCTGCGAGGCTCATGATGCCAAAAGGTATCTGACGGCGGTTGCAACTGGGGAAGCGATTCGATCGGGACTAATCGATTGATGGGTAATGATATGGATGAAGAAACCAAGTATTATCTAATCGCTTGTGGGACAAAGGATTACAACGCATTCGAGCAATTACCCAGCGTCGAGACGGATTTAGAACTGGTGAACAGTCTCTTTACCAGTGGTTTTGGATATGAAAGAGTTCTGCCAAGTTTACATTTAAATCCCACAACTAACGATCTTAAAATACTATTCCCTAATTGGCTTCGGGATAGAGAGCGACATGGAACGAAAAATATTCTTATTTTCTACTATTCTGGTCATGGCGAATATTGTCAAGGTGATGGACATTATCTCATCCTGAAAGATACAGATATTGATGATATATATTTAACGGCTTTACCGACTCAAGACTTAGTTCGTCCTATTAAAAATAAGCAAGTAACCATCTCTCAAGTTCTCTATATTATTGATACTTGTTACTCCCAAAGTGGTGTGGGAGATATTATAAAATTCGTTAGCGATGCGATCCAGTCCTACCAACCCGTCCGGGGAAATAATATCGAAGTTTACGCAATCGCAGCTTGTCGGGCCAAGGACACGGCAAAGGAAGGAGTATTATCGAAAGCTCTACAAAAAGCTCTGGATAATATAGAACCGAGCGATCTGGTTTTGGGAGGATATGTTGAACTGAATCGATTAGTTAATAAAATGAATCGGGATATAGTCGATGGTCAGAAGGTTAAATATAACCTTGCTGGAATCGAAACCTATGCTCAGTTTTTGCCATTCTCTCCGAAAACTGCGCGAGAATGGGAAAATCAACGATTTAATTTAATCGAAAAACTTTTCAATATTTTAAATATTAATTCCGATAATAGTTTATTTTTAATCAACTCTTTTCTGTTAGTCTATGAAGAACCCAAATCATCATCTATTTCAAACATACAAGAGCTTAGAGGAAAACTAAAAGATTTATCTAGTAAGCCAGTTAATCAAGAAATATGTCCTTTGATTTTATTTTCTGAATGGTGCAGGTTGAAGTTATTTAAGGATGAAACCCTAGATATTGCTGACAATATTGATACTTGGAAAGGTGAAGCTGTTCGATATAGGGATGGTGTGCAATTAGACACAATCAAGAAATATGCGAGAGAATTGTGGGATAAATTTAATAAAAATATCGAACTAGAAGGAAGAATACAAATTGTAATCTCACCTGCAATTGATAAACATAATAATACTGGCTTACAAACAGAATATTTTCATGTAAATACGATGTTTTTTGTGGGAATAAACGATAAAATTAAGTTATGGAATATCTATAAAAAAGAACAAGTTTTTATGTTAGAAGAAATGCAAGATAGTTTCTATCAGGTAATTCCTGAAATATTTTACTATTTACCCGATCGAGCGAGACTAGAGATTGAATTTTTCCTTCCATTTGCTTTGCTGAAACACTCCCTAGAAGATATTAAGTTTAGATGCGGTGAGGGGCCATCTATCGGATACGAGTACCCCGTCTTTATTAACTCCTTCGATCGCTATTTCGATGAAGACTTCCGAGAGATCCGCGACGAGATCGAGGGGATCAAGAGAGCTTTATGGGAAAATAATAGCGATCTTGACCAGAAAGATTACTACATCGGAACCGAACCATCGATCGCCGATCTGGAAAAGATCGTCGAATCCCTGCCGATCGCCGTCTGGAGTCGAAAACCCGACGAACCGATGACAGATAAGGAGCTAAAACCCTCGGAATGGAGAAACTGGCCCGATAAGACCAAAGAATTACGCAGAAACAACCGAAAAATCGCCCTTTTCTGGGACGATCTATACCCCAAACCCGCTCCGAGACCTAGACCTCTAAACACGAAAGTGGTGGAATCCAATGGCCGATAAACCAGTTCCCAAACCAGAAGACCTTCGCATCTATCGGGGTTTGACCCTGAGCGCGGATAGTTTACCCACACCCGAAGAACAAAAAAAACATCTCGATCGCATCCCACCCCCACCCCCTTGGCGCAGTTTTAGCCTGTCCCCGGAAGAATGGACAAAAGCGGCGAAATCCCAGGAAATCCCGCCCAAACAGGGAAAAATCGACCCTAGGGCTTTAGGATTCGTCGCGGATAAGAAAGCGGTGGAACTGGTAAACGCGGCCCTCTGCTTGCGTCGTCCCCTACTGATCGAGGGCAACCCCGGCGCCGGCAAGACTTCCCTGGCCTACGCAGTGGCGCGGGAATTGGGACTACCCGGCCCCTACCGTTGGTCGATCGTTTCCCGCACCACCCTTAAAGAGGGTCTTTATGCCTACGATGCGATCGGACGGTTACAGGAAGCTTCCCTACAAAGACAGAAAGTGGGAGAGGGGGGAAATTACGAGGAGCCGGATATCGGCAGCTATCTAAGATTAGGCCCCATGGGGATGGCTTTTTATCAATCCCGTCCCGGACGACCGGCGGTGCTGCTAATTGATGAGATCGATAAAAGCGATATCGATATGCCTAACGATCTCCTCCATATTTTCGAGGAGGGATTTTTTGAGATTCCGGAATTGACACGATTAAAAACCGGCAACCAATCCGTTCTTCCCTATCGCGGTCAACAGGATGACAGCGAGGAAAAAATCCCGATCGATCGAGGTTGTGTGTCCTGCAAGGAGTTTCCCCTAGTATTCATGACCAGTAACGAGGCCCGGGAGTTTCCCCCCGCTTTCCTGCGTCGATGTTTGCGTTTAAGACTAGAACAACCCAATAACGAGGATGATTTCTATCGGATACTAGAGCAACGTTTCCCCCCGGAGAGCCTAAATCAATTGGAAGAACCGGCCAGAAATCTGATCCGGGAATTTCTTGATCGAATCAAACGCAAAGACAAACTAGCCACGGATCAACTGCTCAACGCGGTCTATCTGTTACTACAGGGAAACGACCTCAACGCCACCGATCGCCAATCGCTCCTAGACACCATCTTTAAATCCTTGCAAGGGTAGGGGGAGAGATGGAAGGGAAAAAAGCCATCTGGTGGGAAGACGAGAGGGAAATGGCAGAACTGATCTGGTGCGCTGCTTACCTCGATCGAATTATTGCGCCTTGGTCGATCGAGCAGTCTGAACAGTCGGAAGCAACCTCATCTAATGATAAGGAAGATAACCGGTCATCCGGCAGCGGTGAAGAAACCCCTCCCCCCGGAGCGATCGAGTCAACGATTCCCGTTGTCCATCCCGAAAACATCGATCGCCCGACGCAGACACCCCAGAAGCGCGATTCGGTCGAGAGCGATCGTTCTTCTCCCGTTCGCGTCCCCGATCCCTTTCCGATACCCGAACCCGCGGCCATCAGTAAGGCAATTCTCCCCCTAGCGCGTCGCGTGCCTGGATTACGGGCCGACGAGTTGGATATCGAGGTTACAGTGGAACGGACGGCCGAAGCGGGGGGATTACCGATGCTCGCTTTCCGACCCCCCCTAGAACGTTGGTTAGAGGTTCACCTGTTGATCGATCGCTCTCCCCCGATGGAATTTTGGGGAGATCTAGCGGGGGGAATGACTACCCTCTTCCGTTGGCAAGGCTTTTTTAGGGATGTGCGGGTTTGGTGGTTCGAGACTGGTGAAAATGAAGCTCGTTTGCTTTCCGGCGCCGGGCAAATCGAACGGAACCCTCGCAGTCTGGTTGCACCCTCTGGGAACCGACTTTTTATTGTCCTAACCGATACTTTGGGGAAAGCTTGGCGATCGGGAGCTGCCTTCGCCACCCTAGCGGATCTGGGCAAAGAACACCCCGTCACCATTGCTCACATTTTCCCGCAGCAGCTATGGCAACGAACCGCTTTAGAGGGGGCGATCCTCCGGCCTTTGATTGCACCGGGTCCCGCTTCTGCCAACGCAACACTGCAAGTGGGGGAAAGACTCCGCACGAAGCAGATTCTCTATCGGTTCCCCATTTTCAATCTATCCCCCGCTCACTTTGCCACCTGGGCGAAATTTATCGCTGGGAGCGGTGGTAACTCGATTCAGGGGGTTTTAATGGGAGCAACCACTGCGGGGGTGAATATGGGTGAAACCGGAGAAGAAGAGGCAGCCGCTCCGGAAGCGGAATCCCCGCAAGAGTTATTGAGAGGCTTTTTAATCGATGCTAGTCCCTTGGCCCGAGAACTGGCTAAAGTGCTGGCGGCCGTTCCCCTGATTCCTCCGGTGATGCGATTGGCACAGCGGCGATTTTTACCCGATAGTAAACATTGGCATCTAGCGGAGGTCTTTTTTAGCGGACTGGTGCAAAAGTCTATTTTTAGTCCGGAGGCAGCGACGGTTACGGATGCTTGGTACGATTTTCACCCCGGCATTCGTCAGCTACTGTTGGCAGATAGTGCCAACCGGCGCACGATCGATATTTGGCGGGGCATCGGCGATTATATTCGCGACCATTACGGCGAATTTCGCGATTTTCAGGCTCTAATCCCCAATCCACAGGGTTCTCTAGAGGATGCAGTCAGCGATCGCTCTCTCTACTTTGCCGAGGTGGACGCGGCTGTTCTCCGCACTTGGGGGGGAGAGTACGCCGATATCGCCCAAAACATCGAGGAGAGAGTGAGGCAGCGAAAACAGGAAATCTTGACCCCCGAAAAACTCCTAAAATTCCCCTTCGAGACCCGATACGTCGATAAACGGGGAGAAATTACCAAAAGAGAATCCCGGGAGGCCTACTACTACCAAGAACCCCTAGGGGAGGGAATCGAACCCCTAACCATGGTTGCTATCCCGGGGGGAACTTTCCTGATGGGTTCACCGCCAAATGAGAAAGATAGTTTTAAGGATGAACGCCCTCAACATGAGGTTACTGTCTCCAACTTTTTCATGGGTAAATATCCCATCACCCAAGCTCAGTGGAAAGCGATCGCCTCTCGCACGGATTTAAAAGTAGAAAAAGACCTTGATCTCAACCCGGCCCATTTTAAAGACCGTCCCGATAGCGATCGCCGTCCCGTGGAACAAGTCAGCTGGTACGATGCGATCGAATTCTGTGCGAGATTATCAAAACTAAAGGAGGGAAGGGAATACCGACTACCGAGTGAAGCGGAATGGGAGTACGCTTGTCGTGCTGGAACCACCACCCCATTTTACTTTGGGGAAACCATTACGGGGGAATTGGCTAACTACCGTGCCAGCGAAACCTACGCCGAGGAAGCGAAGGGAGAATATCGACAGCAAACGACTCCCGTGGGACAATTTCCCCCAAACGCCTTTGGACTGTACGATATGCACGGCAATGTCCGCGAGTGGTGCGCCGATACTTGGCACGATGACTATGACGGTGCGCCGACGGATGGCAGTGCTTGGATAGAAAATGGTAATGATAATCGTTCTTCTCTGCGGGGCGGTTCCTGGGGCAGCGATCCTTATATCTGCCGTTCCGCGATTCGCGACAACTTCAACCGCCGCGACTACCACTTCAACAATGCTGGTTTTCGGGTAGTCTGCGTTTTCGGGAGAACCCTGTAACCCTTTTCCCCTTTTTTTCCCTTTTTACCCTCATTCCCTTTTCTGGAATTTTTTTGGGCAGACTATAGAACAAGTGTATTGGTTTAGGGGTGGTTAATTATCTAGGGTTTGCTGTTCCCGGGTCCTGTAGTAACGCACAGAAAACGGGTTTCTCCGAGAAACCCGTTTTCTACTCATGCACTCATGGAAAAAGGGGAATAAATAATCAGTTTTTAATAACTGGATTTAAGTAGCTGGTTATAATTAAATTAAAAATGGATTTTAGGTTCGATCCCCCCTTAGGGACTTGCGTGGGAATAATATCCCAATCGATCGGAGGGCGCAAGCTTTGCGCCCCTACAGTAACGGATTTTGTCCACAATGTAGGGGCGAACTGCGTTCGCCCAAAAGGTACCATCAGCTACAGCTTCAGGAATGACCACAAGCTTATACAGTTCTTGTAGGATCATAATTTGGTCAATTAAGAGCAGGTAGCAAATCGGAGAAGTGTCAGAAACAACTATCATTTCGCTCTGAGTTCTTTGAGAGTTTGCAAATCGCGTTCTAGTTCAATTTCATCATAATTCAGATAGACTGCCATCCGTTTTAAAAAGGCATGAGTTTCTAACCGAGAAGGTAATTGAAGGATGCGTCCAACTTCGGCCGTACTCAAGATACCGGCACGGTAAGCATCAGCAATAACCATTTCTAGCAGTTTATGAGCCAAATTATCGCCTGTTTGACCTAATCTCTGGGCGATTTCGTCGGGAATATCAACAGTGATTTTCATAAAATTATCGGAGTCGCTACCAGTTAGTTCTATCATCTGTGAAATAGATGGCTCTTCCAGTTTTTGTGTGGAAGGAAGAAGAATAGGGATAATTTGGTTGCATCTCAATTTGGTCGAAATATCTATAGGACATTTTGGGCGCACACAGTTCGATAAACTCACTGACCACAGTGCGGCCCTACCATTGGCGTAATAATATTATTGTAGGGGCGAATTGCATTCGCCCTCAGGGTTTGCGGCAAAAAGTTTTTTGTGAGGGCGGGGTGTGGGGTAGGGTCGTTTCATTCCCTCAAATGTCATTCTCTCCAATCCAACAGAGTTTTTAGATTTATTCAGCAAGCTCTATCTAGGGTTTGCTGAATAAGTACGGGCGAAGCATTCGGATAGAAAATCTACCTTTTCACCGATAGGTTATTGTCCGAATGCTTCGCCCCTACAGGACGCGGGCCGATGAAGACGCAAGCTTTGCCTACATTTCAAATTTATTCAGCAAGCTCTATCTGGCCGGTCTGAGATTAACCCTAGCCAAACTCATCCAACGCTCGCAAAGTTGGGAAGCGCACCTAGTCCAGGGAGATACCCACCGACTACGGCGGGATATCTTCGATTCTTACGAATTCACCAGAATATCGGATATTGTTGTGATCGCCGTCGTTCACTCACCGAAATACAGGTGAACCCGATTGCTCGTCCAGGTTGCCACCCCCGTGCCGAAAAAATCCGCGTCTTCCCTCCAGATCGGGCATTCCAGCAATAAAGCCAGCGCCACGACTGGCCAATCGTCCACATCCCGCGCGGCGATGCGTTTTCTAGCCTCCCCCTCGTAAGAAGCGTACAGGCTGTTATCCACGATCCGCACCCAACCGGTCAAACCTTCCAAGACTGCCATCGCGTCCTCGCTCCCTAGGTCGCGTTTCTCGAAAAGAATCGGTAAATATCGCCTTGCGTCGGCGTAACAGCGATCGGTCGTAAAAAAATCTACCGTGGGAGCGAACCGAGTGATCATCGGAAATTTTGGGTCTGAAACCCCGCCGTTCTAGGTTGGCTTTACGTTAGAATTAAAAGGCCAGTCTCGAAAACCAAGTGGACGGCGCAGCACCTTGAAAACTCGGCT
>VYKR01000204.1_pt1 | contig 11585 bp, 10 predicted proteins | sample 5109561 | NCBI WGS metagenome assembly VYKR01 (sample SAMN12291799, study PRJNA351875) | freshwater metagenome | isolation source: freshwater lake | place: USA: Michigan, Ford Lake | collected 2015-08-15
TCGGCCGGACCGCCGGTCGTCTCCGTCGGGGCGGGCTCGTCCGAACGGGTGACGGCCGGATCGGCGGCGGGCGGCGCCGGCCGCTCGACCTGCTGCGCCGTCGCCGCGCCGCTCAGGACGACAAGTCCCAACGTCGTCGCTCGCCCGATCGATCGCATGTTCCACCCCTCCACTGTTCTACTCGGCTAATACACAGCCATTTGCTGATTACAAGCGTAAACGCTTCATAGTCTCGAAGTTCGGGTCGGCAAGCACTATCATGAGGCCGTGAAAGGGTTCGCGCATGAGCTGGATTGAACGGGCGGCCTGGGTCGTCGGCATGGTCGTGTTCATGGAATGCTTCGCCTGGGGCACGCACCGCTATGTCATGCACGGGCGGCTCGGCTGGGGCTGGCACCGGTCGCATCACGAGCCGCATGACGAACTGTACGAGAAGAACGACCTGTATGCCGTCGTCTTTTCCGTGATCGTCACCGCGATGTTCACAGTCGGCATCTGGTACGAGCGCGTCTGGTGGGCGGCGTTGGGCGTCACCGTCTATGGCCTGATCTACTTCTTCGTCCACGACATGCTCGTCCATCAGCGCTTCGGTTTCCGCTGGGTGCCGAAAAAAGGCTATGCGAAGCGGCTGCTCCAGGCGCATCGGCTCCACCACGCGGTCAAGGGCCGCGACGGCACGGTCAGCCACGGCTTCCTGCTCGCCCCCTCCCCCGCCCGCCTGAAGGCGCAGCTGCGCGCGGGCGAGGGACAGACGCGCATGGCCGATGCGAGCGACGCGCGATGACCGAGACAGCCAAGGCTAGGCAGGCACGCATCGGCCTGGCCCTCGCCGCCGCGATCGCGGGGGCATGGCTCACCATCCACGTCCTGGGCATTTTCTTCTGGCGGTGGACCCCGGCGAGCGTTCCGGTCGCGGCTGTGCTGGTCCTTGTCCAGGCCTGGCTGAGCACCGGATTGTTCATCGTCGCGCACGACGCGATGCACGGCGCGCTCGCGCCGGGCCGGTCTCGCGTCAACCGCGCGGTCGGGACCGCGTGCCTCGCGCTCTATGCCGGGCTCTCCTATGCTCGGCTCGAGCCCAAGCACCACCTTCATCATCGCCATGTCGGGACGGCGGACGATCCCGATTTTAGCGCCGATCACCCGCGCTCCGCCCCACGCTGGTTCGGGACCTTCTTTCGCAGCTATTATAGTCATGCGCAGATCGCGCGGATCACAATCGTCGCCCTGACCTACACCTTGCTGCTGGGCGCGCCGTTCGCGAATATCGTCGTCTTCTGGGCGGCGCCCGCGCTGCTCGCGCTGGGACAGCTGTTCCTGTTCGGCACCTACCTGCCCCACCGGCACGGGGACGATCCGTTCGTCGATCGCCACCGCGCACGCTCGACGCGGGTCGGGCCGCTGCTGTCGCTCCTGACCTGCTACCATTTCGGCGGCTATCATCACGAGCATCACCTGTCGCCGAACACGCCCTGGTGGGCGCTGCCGAGCCTGAGGCGCAAGCCCGAGCGCGTCGCCGCCTGACCGTCCGGTCGTGACGCTTCTCCCCATTGCCGAGGCGCAGGCGCGATTGCTCGCGCTTGGGGAACCGGTCGCGACCGAGCGCGTCCCGCTGGCCCGGGCCGCCGGGCGCTGGGCGGCGGAGGACGTTCACGCGTCCCGGACCCAGCCGGCCGCCACGCTTTCGGCGATGGACGGCTACGCTATCCGCTTCGCCGACCTGCCCGGACCCTGGACCGTTATCGGCGAGAGCGCGGCGGGACGGCCCTTTACCGGCCGGGTCGGCCCCGGCGAGGCGACCCGCATCTTCACCGGCGCGGCGGTCCCGGACGGCGCGGACACCGTGCTGATCCAGGAAGAAGCCGCGCGCGACGGAACCGCACTCATGCTCGCGGGAGAAGGGCCACGCGCGCGCAGCGGTAACACGCGCCCGCGCGGGCTCGACTTCCACGCGAACGACCTGCTCGTTTCCGCCGGGGAGCGCCTCACCCCCGCCCGCGTCGCGCTCGCCGCGATCGGTGGGCACGGAGCACTCACCGTCCACCGCCCTGTCCGCGTCGCGATCGCCGCGACCGGCGAGGAGTTGGTCGCGCCCGGGTCGACCCAGTTGGCGGAGAACACCGCCAAGCTGCCCGAAGCGAATGGGGTCATGCTCTCGGCGCTGCTCGCCGACCTGCCGATCGAGTTGATCGATCTCGGCATCCTGCCCGACGACCTCGCGGTGATGCGCGATGCGTTCCGGGCCGTTCGGGCCGACCTGCTCGTCACCACGGGCGGCGCCTCGGTCGGCGATCACGACCTTGTCCGCCCCGCGCTGGAGGCGGCGGGCGGATCTATCGATTTCTGGCGGGTGGCGCTCCGCCCCGGCAAGCCGATGATGGCGGGACGGCTCGGCACGGCGATCGTGCTCGGCTTGCCCGGCAACCCCGTCTCCGCGTTCGTCACCGCGCTGCTGTTCGTGCGCCCGGTAATCGCGCGGCTAGCGGGCGCGGCCGATCCGCTGCCCAAGACCACGACCGGCATCCTTGGAGAAGGCCTTCCCGCGAACGGACCGCGAGCGGATTACCTCCGCGCCGAACAGCGCGACGGGCGGCTGTGGGCATCGACGGTGCAGGACAGCTCCATGCTGCGGACGCTGGCACGCTCGACCTGCCTCGTCGTCCGACCGCCTCACGCCCCGGCCGCGAAGGCAGGCGACTCGGCGGAAATCCTTGCGCTGTGTTGACATCGGGATTTGCGTTCCATATTGGTTCCTTGTCTGTTCTGAGAGTAGGTTTCAGCGGAGGACCATCATGCTCACGCGCAAGCAGCACGAGCTCGTTTGCTTCATCAACGACCGGCTGAACGATACGGGCATCTCTCCCTCTTTCGAGGAGATGAAGGACGCGCTCGACCTCAAGTCTAAATCGGGTGTTCATCGCCTGATCTCCGCGCTCGAGGAACGCCAGTTCATCCGCCGCCTGCCGAACCGCGCCCGCGCGCTCGAGGTGCTTCGCATGCCCGAGCGGACGGAGAAGAAGGCGCCCCGCGCGAAGCCGCACTCGCGTGAACTTCGTGAACTTCCGCGGCCCGCCAACGACGTGGTCGAGATCCCGTTGCACGGCCGTATCGCCGCCGGCGTCCCGATCGAGGCGTTCGAAGGATCGACCATGCTCCCCGTCCCCGCCGCGTTGCTCGGCCAGGGCGAGCATTACGCGCTGGAGGTGTCGGGCGACTCGATGGTCGAGGCCGGAATCCTCGACGGCGACTACGCGCTGATCCGCCGGACGGACGATGCGCGCGACGGCGAGATCGTCGTGGCGCTGATCGAGGACTCCGAGGCCACGCTTAAATATTTCCGTCGCGAAGGCGCGATGGTCCGCCTCGATCCGGCCAACCGCGCCTATGATCCTCAGCGCTACGCCCCCGCCCAGGTGCGCGTGCAGGGTCGCCTGTCGGGTATCCTGCGCCGCTACGATTGACGCGCGGCGCGCGTCATGTGCAGCGAAGCTGGACATGAGGCGCGCAAGCACGGCCGGGCTCGGCGCTAGCCGAGCGTCAACGTCACACGATCTACTCGCGTGACGTCCGTCGCCATGGGTGTCGATCACCCGGCGAGCGGACCGTGGTGATCTGCCCGGCCGCGAGCGTGACCGCCACCCCGCCCGTCCGCGCCAGTACCGGCCGGTCGAGCTTGAGCCATCTCGGCGCACAGGTGCGGGGCAATCGTCGCTCGCTGATCACGATATCGACCTCGCGGCACAGCGCCGTCACGTCGCCGATCGGCATCAGATACGCGCTCCGGGTGGCCGCGATCCGGTAGTCGCCGACCTGGACGACACAGACATCCCGGTTGCACGCCGCCTCCGCCTGTTCGGCCAGCAGCATCGGCTCGCCGTCCACCCCACCATTCTCGGCCAGCATGCCCCGGACATACTCGCCCGCCCGGTCGCGAAGCATCGCCACTCGCCCGTCCGGCAGCCGCACCGCCACGTGCCGCCCGTCTCCCGTCACGAGCAGGTCGGGCGTTGGCGTCGTCAGCGCCCAGGCCGCGCCCGCGAGCAACGGCACCATGCCCCATCGTCGCCAGCGTGTCCGCCACAGCGCGATCCACAGTCCACCCCCGACCATCAGCGCGAACGCTCCGGTCGGCATGGCGGGCAACGCCGCCACCGCGCCCGGCGCGGCGGCGATCCAGCGCGCACCGGCCAGCAGCAACCCGATCGCATGGCCGACGATCCACCAGACCGGCGCGCCCAGTCCCGCGCCGTCAAGCACGAGAGCGAGCGCCTCCAGCGGCATGATCACGAAGGTGGTGAAGGGGATGGCCGCGATATTGGCGAGCGCGCCGTACAGCCCGGCCTGGTGGAAGTGGAACACCGCGATCGGCATCAGCGCTAGCTCGACCGCAACGCCCGTCAGCAGCAGCGACAGGATGCTCCGCCCAAACCGCCGGAACCACGGCTCCTCCTGCGGCGCGAACCAGGCGCGCACCAGCCGGTGCTCGTGCAGCGCCACGATCGCGACGATCGCCGCGAAGGACAGCTGAAAGCTCGGCCCCGCCACCGTCTCGGGCCAGACCAGCATCACCGCCAGCGCTCCCACCGCGACGAGCCGGAGCGTCAGCGCCTCGCGTCCCAGCGCGATCGCGCCCAGCACCAGCAGCGCGGCGACGCAGGACCGGATCGTCGGCACCTCGCTTCCGGTCAGCCAGGTATAGCCGATCGCCGCCACCGCCCCCGCGCCCGCCGCAACGACCGGCAGCCTTAAATTGAGCGCGAGCCACGGACTGAGCGCGAGCAGGCGCAGGGCGGCCACCATCGTCGCCGCGACCACCGCCGTGATATGAAGCCCGCTGACCGACAAGAGGTGCGCCAGCCCCGCCCGCCGCATCGCTTCCGCATCCTCCTCGGCGATCGCGCCCTCGTCGCCCGTAGCCAGCGCCGACGCGATCCCGCCGACGCTCCCCTCCAGTCGCCCCTCGATATGCCGCGTGAGCCGTTCCCGCAGCGTTGACGTTTCCTCGCCCGGGCGCACCACCGTCATCGGCGCGAAGCCCCGCCCGGTCGCGCCGACACCCGCGAACCAGGCGACGCGCGCATAGTCATACGCCCCGGGCAGCGCGGCCTCCGGCGGTGGCATCAACCGCGCGCGCAACCGAACGACCGCGCCCCGCGTCAGCCCGGCGGGGGCGTCCTCCTGGTCCAGGTTGACCCGCACGCGCGGCGGCAGCCCCGACCCGCTCGCCGGGGCCAGCGTGAGCCTGACCAGCTCGCGCGCGGGCAGCGCCTCCACCCGCTCGACCTCGGCGGTGAACGCCGCGACCGTCGGCCGCGACAGGACCGGCGCAGCGACCCGCTCCGCGCGCCACCAGACTAGGCCCAGGCCTAATGCCACCGCCAGCGCGCCGACGCCGACCACGAGCGGCGCGCGTCCGCCCCGCGCCATGCTGGCGCCAAGGCCCGCGATCGACAGGAGGAGCAACAGCGTCGCACCCCAGGCCCGCTCGTCCGGCAGCACGAACCACAGCGCGATTCCCGCCATGATCCCAACCGGAACCCAGAGCGGCAACTGCTCGCGCTCCGCCTCGAGCAACTGTTCCAAACGCTGGCCGACGCCAGCCCACCACTCCCCGGTTGTTCGCCGCGGAAAGCGCATGCTAGGGGCGCGGGCGGCGGAACTGGCCATCGCCGGCATCCTGGGAGTCCTCGCGCTTGAGCGCAACCACATCTACCGACGGCCCCGTGGTGACGCGCTTCGCGCCCTCGCCCACCGGCTTTCTTCATATCGGCGGCGCACGCACCGCTCTGTTCAACTGGCTGTTCGCGCGTCGTCACGGCGGCGAATTTCTGCTGCGCATCGAGGACACCGATCGCGCGCGGTCGACGCAGGAAGCGATCGACGCGATTCTGGACGGGATGCGCTGGCTCGGCCTCGACTGGGACCGCGACGCCGTCTTCCAGTTCTCACGCGCCGATCGCCACGCCGCCATCGCGAACGAGATGGTCGCGAACGGCCACGCCTATCGCTGCTACATGACCGCCGAAGAGATCACCGCCCAGCGCGCCGAGGCCGAAGCGGCAAAACGTCCGCTACGCATCCGCAGCCCCTGGCGCGACCGCGACTTCGGCGACGGACCCGCGGGTCAGCCCTTCGTCGTCCGCCTAAAGGCGCCGCGCGAGGGCGCGACGGCGATCGATGACTTGGTGCAAGGCAGCGTGACGGTCCAAAATGCCGAGCTCGACGACATGGTGCTGCTCCGCTCGGACGGCACGCCGACCTACATGCTCGCGGTCGTCGTGGACGACCACGACATGGGTGTGACCCACGTCATTCGCGGTGACGACCACCTCAACAACGCCTTTCGCCAGCTTCCTATCTACGACGCGATGAACTGGCCCAAACCCGTCCACGCGCACATTCCGCTGATCCACGGCGCGGACGGGGCCAAGCTCTCCAAGCGCCACGGCGCGGTCGGGATCGAGGCGTACCGCGACGAGCTCGGCATCCTGCCCGAAGCGCTAGGAAATTACCTGCTTCGGCTCGGCTGGGGGCACGGCGACGACGAGATCATCGCCCGCGAGGACGCGGTGCGCTGGTTCGACCTGGCCGCCGTCGGCAAGTCGCCCTCGCGCTTCGACCTCAGGAAGCTCGAGAATCTGAACGGCCATTATATTCGCGAGGCGGACGACGCCCGGCTGGCGGGGCTGGTCGCGTCCCGGATCGGGGCGGACGACATCGATCTGCTCACCCGCGCCATGCCCGTATTGAAGGTCCGCGCAGCCAATCTGAACGACTTGGCCGAAGGCGCGCGCTTCCTCTTTGCCGTCCGTCCAGTGGAGATGGACGAAGCGGCGGCGGGGCTGCTGGCGGGCGACGCCCCCGCCCTGCTCCAGGCGCTGCACGGCGCGCTTGACGCCGCGCCGTCCTGGGATACGGAGACGCTGGAAGGCGCGGTGCGGCGGGTGGCCGAGGAGCGGGGCGTCAAGCTCGGCCAGGTCGCCCAGCCGCTTCGCGCCGCGCTGACCGGTCGCAAGACCTCGCCCGGCATCTTCGACGTCCTGGTCCTGCTCGGCCGGGAGGAGAGCCTGGCGCGGATCGCGGACCGGATGGCCGCCTGAACGATTTAGGAGTTACGGGAATGAGCAACACGGCCAGCTTCGATCTCGGCGGCAAGCAATTCGACTATCCGGTCCTGTCCGGCACGGTCGGCCCCGACGTGGTCGATATCCGCAAGCTCTATGCTCAGACCGACGCCTTCACCTACGATCCCGGCTTCACCTCGACCGCGAGCTGCCGGTCGACCATCACCTATATCGACGGTGACGAGGGCGTGCTGCTCCACCGGGGCTACCCGATCGGCGAGCTGGCCGAACAGTCCAGCTTCATGGAGGTCGCGTACCTTCTGCTGAACGGCGAACTGCCGAGCGCGGACGAGCTGACCAATTTCTCCACCACCATCACCCGCCACACGATGGTCCACGAGCAGCTGGCGACCTTCTTCCGGGGGTTCCGGCGTGACGCGCATCCAATGGCGATCATGTGCGGCGTGGTGGGTGCGCTGTCCGCTTTCTACCACGACTCGACCGACATCCACGATCCCGTGCAGCGCACGATCGCCAGCCACCGTCTCCTCGCCAAAATGCCGACAATCGCGGCAATGGCGTACAAATATTCGGTCGGGCAGCCCTTTCTCTATCCCGACAACTCGCTGAGCTATACCGGCAATTTTCTGCGCATGACCTTCGGCGTTCCGGCGGAGCCGTATGAGGTGAACCCGGTGGTCGAGCGGGCGATGGACCGCATCTTCATCCTCCATGCCGATCACGAGCAGAACGCGTCGACCTCGACCGTGCGGCTGGCAGGGTCGTCGGGCGCGAACCCGTTCGCCTGCATCGCGGCGGGCATCGCCTGCCTGTGGGGGCCCGCGCATGGCGGCGCGAACGAGGCGGCGCTCAACATGCTGCGCGAGATCGGTACCCCCGACCGGATCCCCGAGTTCATCGCGCGCGCCAAGGACAAGAACGATCCTTTCCGCCTGATGGGCTTCGGCCACCGCGTCTACAAGAACTACGATCCGCGCGCGACCGTGATGCAGAAGACGGTCCGCGAGGTGTTCGATGCGCTCAAGGTTTCCGACCCCGTGTTCGAGGTCGCGCTCCGGCTGGAGGAGATGGCGCTGAGCGACCCGTATTTCGTCGAGAAGAAGCTGTTCCCGAACGTCGACTTCTACTCGGGCGTGATCCTGTCGGCGATCGGCTTCCCGACCTCCATGTTCACCGCCCTGTTCGCGCTCGCGCGCACGGTCGGCTGGGTCGCGCAGTGGAACGAGATGATCACCGATCCCGACCAGAAGATCGGCCGTCCGCGCCAGCTTTATACCGGTCCGACGCAACGGTCCTACGTTCCCGTCGGCGAGCGCTGACCGGATGACGCGGCTTCGCCCGGTCCTGCTCGCCCTCGGCGTGATCTGCGCGCTGATGGGCCTGCTATGGATCGGGCAGGGTCTCGGTTATGTAAATTGGCCCGCGTCGAGCTTCATGATCGACCAGCGGCCTTGGGCCGACCGCGGGGCCGTGCTGGCGGCGATCGGCTTGGCGTTGATCCTAATCGGCAGGCGCGTCCGTCGGTAGGCTGAGCGTGAAGCGCGCGCCCTGCCCGACCGCGCTCTCGACGTTGATGTCGCCCCCCATCGCCCGGGCGAGCCGGCGAGCGATGTAGAGACCCAGGCCGCTGCCGCCCGGCTCCAATGTGTCGACCCGCTCGAACTTCTCGAACACGCGCGCTTGATCTTCCCAATCGATACCTTTGCCGGTGTCGGCGACACTGACCCCGCCCGTCCCGTCGAGCGCGATCGTCACGACGCCCCCGCTCGGCGAGTAGCGCACCGCGTTGCCGACGAGGTTCACGAGGATCTGGAGAACGCGTCGAAAGTCGCCCAGCACGGGCGCATTCTCGTCGGGACCGGGGCGTATGATCGTCACTCCGGCATCGGCGGCGCGCACCGACAGCAATCCAGCGGCACGACGCGCCACATCGGCTAGGTCGATCGGCTCGATCACGGGTTTGAAGTCCGGCCGCTCGACTGCTTCGAGGTCGGCGAGGTCGTCGATCAACGCCATCAGATGCCGCCCCGCGCTGGCGATATCGGCGGCATAGCCCAGATAATCGGCTCCGATCATCCCTTCCGCCTCCGCGCCGATGCTGTCCGCGTTGGCTATGATGCGGCCGAGCGGCTGCCGAAGCGCGCGTTCCAACCGATCGCCGAGCGTCGATGCGACCGACGGCGCGGCATCACTTACCGGCCTGGCGACCATGCGGACGCCGCCCGCGAAACCCGCGAACTCGCCGTCCGGGTCACGGCGCGCCAGGGCCGAGACGAGCACGGGCGCCCCCGACGGGCGCAGCTTGGCGGGTTGCGCCGAGAATGGCCGGCGATCGGCGAGCGCGTCGAGGATCGGCAATCGCTCGGCGCCGTCGGGCTCGAAGCCGAACAGGTCCGTGATCGGTCGCCCGAGCAGCCCGACCGCGTCGAAGCCGTGGCGCGCCCCGGCCTCGATCGACACCGCCCCCAAACGAAGCGCGGCGTCGCACTCCCAGCGCCACTCGGCGTCGGCGAGCAACATATCGAACCGGGCGCGATCGGTCGTGGGTCGCCAGGGCTGACGCTCGCGCCAGCCCGCGACGGACACACGCACGTCGGCTCCGTCGATTTGAGCGCGTACGAACAGCTCGATGTCGGCATCGCGGTCGGCGACCAGCACGCCGCGCGCGATCGGGACCCGCAGACGGCGGGCGAGCCGGGCAAGCGTCGCGAGCTGCGGCACCGCGACGGGCTGGCCCAAGCCCCCGCCCGCGCGCATGACGAGTCCCAGCAGCGCGTCATCCGCCTGCGACAGCCGGCCGTCCGCGTCGATGACGCCGTGCGCGATCTCGGAAACGCTCACCGCGCGCGCGCCAACAAACGAACGGCGGCACGGAAATCGCGGTCCAAGGCCAGCGGCGCGAGCGCGGCGCGAGCGTCGGAGCGATCATGCGCCGTCGCCCAGTCAATCGTATCGGCGAGCCGTTCCAGATCGCGCCGAGGATCGGTCTCGACCAGCGCGACCCCGATCCGGGCGATGTCGGCGCGGTCGACGCCGACCGCGTGGAGAAGCAGGACCAGCAGGTCGCCGCGCGGATCGATGATGAGGTGGCGAACCTGTTCCTGATCCACGCCGCTCGCGCGTGCGAGCAGCGCTGTGAACAACGTCGCCCTTCGGTCGGACAGGGTTTCAGCGAGCAGCGGCCCAAGCTCCTCCGACTGAGGATCGAGCGCGCTCGCGAGACGGATCGCGGCAGCCTCGGGGCGATCGCCCTCGTCATAGGCCGCCAGGCTGCGCAGCGTGGCCTCTGCGATCGCACGGTCACGGTCGGCCATGCCGATCGGCTCGGCCACTTGCTCGCGGATCGCAGCCGCGATCCACCAGAGCAGGCGCTGATGCAGCTCGGCCGGAAGCTCGCTTCGGACGAGGCCCGTTCCCTCGTTGACGGCGCGGCGGCGATTGTCGGCGGCAAGCAACGCGAGAGCAGCGGCGGCGATCACGCCGTCGGTCGAGTCGGCCAGCCGGACGAGCAGGCTCGGCCGATCCGGCGCGATCACCATCGTCGGAAGCGCATCGAATAGCAGGTCCAATTCGACGCGGGCGATCAGCTCTCCCATCAGATCGGGATCGCGGAGCACGCCGGCCCCGGTCAGGGCCGGTAACACTGGCGTACCGCCGAGCAGGACATCTGCCTGGACCGTGCCTCCGCGGGCGGCGAGCAGGCGCGCGGCATGGCGGCGCACTTCGACCTCCGCGCCGACGACGATGCCCGTCAGGACATGTTGCACGACCGCGCGCGTGCGCTCGTTCAGGCGGGCGGACGACGGCAGGAACAGGTCGCCGATCGCGTCGTGCAGACGCGCATCGACACGCGCGTCGGCTGCTACCGCGCGGGCATGGCCGGGCGCAGTGCCGTCATCGTCGAGGAAAGGGTCGAACGCCATGATCTCCGTCCCTAGCGCGGACGCGGTTAAGGGCGCACTAAGGGTCCCGTCGGGCGAGCAGACGGAGCGCCTCGATCGCGGCGCCGAGCGTCACCGCCGCGTAAATCGCAGCCGCAGCCAGCCCCAGAACGGGCGCGCCGCCCGCCGCTCCCGCCGCCACGATCAGCAGATAAGCACCCGGCCCGCCCCAAAGGAGCCGCCGATCACGATCGGTGATCGCGCGTTCGCCGAGTCCGGCCAGCGTAACGAGCGCGGTCGCGACGACCAGCGTCGCGGGGCCGTCCAGCCCTTGTCCCGATCCGGCGGCCAGCAGCATGATCGCAAGCGCCGACAGGAGCGGCACCGCCCAGGCCTGGCCTCGCACCAGTCGCCCTTCGTCTCGCAACGCGGCAAGGGTGCCGCCCAGCGTCCACGCGATCACCGCCGCCAAGGTCGCGAACAGGCCGACCACGGCCCAGTCGGCGCGGATCGCGGCAAGACCGATCAGGCCCGCCGCTCCCCCGCCCGCCGCGGCCGCGCTCGCCGACACGCCGCGCTCGACCAGCACGGGCAGCAGGACGCGACCGATCGGGGCGAC
>VYKR01000205.1_pt1 | contig 11585 bp, 7 predicted proteins | sample 5109561 | NCBI WGS metagenome assembly VYKR01 (sample SAMN12291799, study PRJNA351875) | freshwater metagenome | isolation source: freshwater lake | place: USA: Michigan, Ford Lake | collected 2015-08-15
CGGCGGCCGGGCGCGCGGGCCTTGGGCTGGCCCTGTCCGAGCATGTCCAGCGATCGGCGCTGGCGGCGGCGGCGGGGTGGCCGGCGGTGCTATCCGGGCTGCGGCTGTCGGTGAACGTCACCGCCGAGGATGTCGGTGCGAGCGACTTCGCCGAGCGCTTCCTCGCGCGTGTCGCCGATGCGGGGTTCGCGCCCGATCGCCTGACAGTGGAGATCGTCGAGACGGGGGTGATCGACGATTTGGGTCGTGCGGCGGCGCTGCTGGCGCGATTGCGGTCGGCGGGCTGCCGCACCGCGATCGACGATTTCGGGACGGGCTATTCGAGCCTCGCCTATCTCAACGCGCTCCCGCTCGATTACCTGAAGCTCGACATCTCGCTGGTGCGCGGGATCGAGCGCGAGGGCCGCGAACGGGTGCTGGCGCAGGGCGTGCTCGCGCTGGCGCGGTCGCTGGGGCTCCACACCATCGCCGAAGGGGTGGAAACGCCGGCGCAGCGCGACCTGCTGGCGCGGGAGGGATGCGAGTTGTTCCAGGGCTTTCTGTGCTCCGGGGCGGTGGACGTGGACGCGCTGGCGGCGCTTGTGGAGCCGTGTTCCGTGTCGCTTGTCTAGGCGGGGGAGCGTGGGGCGGGAGCGCGGAAGTTCATTAAGCTCACGCGAGTGAGGCTTGGTCGCCGGTGCGCCGAACCTGAACAAGTTGAGGGAAGTTGAGGCGTGTACGCGGTCCGTGCCGAGGGTCGGGGGGTGCTCGAACCGCGTACCTCGTTCGGGAGGGCGGTGCGGCTTTTCCTGAGCGCTTCCCCGGCGCAGGCCGGGGTCCAGCGGCGCGGCTGGGCCCCGGCCTGCGCCGGGGAGGCGTTTGGAGGCGCGACATGGGCGGCACCGGCCGCGATCGCGCGCTGCTGATCTAGATCGACGAGGTGAAAGAGCGGGACGTTGGTTGGACCTGCGTCAGAAGCGGGTCTGACACAGGGTTGACGCTGTAGGACATCGGATTGATCCGGTCCGCACGAGGCCGGTAGCCGACATCAGCGGCCGCTATTTGCTAAGCCGCCGCCTTGGCCAGTCCCCGGCTGATCTGGAGCGCGCCGTTCAGCCGGGCCTTCGGGTCGGCCCAGGCGCGGGTCACCACCAGCTTGCTGTCGGGGCGGAGCCGGGCGATGCCGCCGAGCTTCTCGACATAGGCCATGACGCCCGCCGGGTTGGGCGGCTTGTCGTCGTGGAACGAGATCAGCACGCCCTTGGGGCCGACGTCGATCTTCGCGACGGCTGCGCGCTTGGCGTTCATCTTGATCTCGATCACGCGGATCAGGTTCTCGGTCGCGTCGGGCAAGGGGCCGAAGCGGTCGATCATCTCGGCGGCGAACGCCTCCACCTCGCGGTTCTCGTCGAGCTCGTTGAGGCGGCGGTAGAGGCCCATGCGGAGATCGAGGTCGGGGACATAATCGTCCGGGATCAGGATCGGCGCGTCGACGGTGATCTGGGGCGAGAAGTCGCGCGGGCGATTGGCGAAGCCGCCGGCCTTGGCGTCCATGATCGCCTCCTCCAGCATCGACTGGTAGAGTTCGAACCCGACCTCCTTGATGTGGCCGGACTGCTCGTCGCCGAGCAGATTGCCCGCGCCGCGTATGTCGAGATCGTGGGAGGCGAGCTGGAACCCGGCGCCGAGCGAGTCGAGGTCGGAGAGTACCTTCAGCCGCTTGTCCGCCGCCTCGGTCATCTGCCGCTCGGGCGGGGTGACCATGTAGGCGTAGGCGCGCGTCTTCGATCGGCCGACACGCCCGCGCAGCTGGTAGAGCTGGGCCAGGCCGAAGCGGTCGGCGCGATGGACGATCATCGTGTTGGCAGAGGGGATATCGAGCCCGCTCTCGACGATGGTGGTCGAGACCAGCACCTCGAACTTGCGGTCGTAGAAGGAGGACATGCGCTCCTCCACTTCGGTCGGCGACATCTGGCCGTGCGCGACGACGTAGCGGATCTCGGGCACTTCCTTGCGCAGGAAATCCTCGATGTCTGGCAGGTCGGCGATGCGCGGCGTGACCATGAAGCTCTGGCCGCCGCGGTAATGCTCGCGCAGCAGCGCCTCGCGCAGGACCACGGGGTCCCAGGGCATGACATAGGTGCGGACCGCGAGCCGGTCGACGGGCGGGGTCTGGATGACCGACAGCTCGCGAATGCCCGACATCGCCATCTGGAGCGTGCGCGGGATCGGCGTGGCGGAGAGCGTCAGCATGTGGACGTCGGCCTTCAGCGCCTTCAGCCGTTCCTTGTGCGTGACGCCGAAGCGCTGTTCCTCGTCGACGACGACCAGCCCCAGGCGCTTGAAGTCGATGTTTTTCGCCAGGATCGCGTGGGTGCCGACGACGACGTCGATCGTGCCGGTGGCGATGCCCTCCTTGGTCGCCTTGGCCTCGGCGGCGGTGACGAGGCGGGAGAGGCGGCCGATCTTCATCGGGAACCCCTCGAACCGGCTGACGAAATTGTTGTAATGCTGGCGCGCGAGGAGCGTGGTCGGGCAGACGATCGCGACCTGCTTGCCCGCCATCGCCGCGACGAACGCGGCGCGGAGAGCCACCTCGGTCTTGCCGAAGCCGACATCGCCGACGACCAGGCGGTCCATCGGCTTGCCCGCCGACAGGTCGGCGATGACGTCGCTGATCGCGCGGTCCTGGTCCTCGGTCTCCTCATAGGGGAAGCGGTCGACGAAGCCGGGATAACCGGCCGAATCGGGTTCGAGCACGTCGCCGGGGTGGAGCGCGCGTTCGGCGGCGGTGGCGATGAGCTCGCCCGCGATCTCGCGAATGCGCTCCTTCATCTTGGACTTGCGCCGCTGCCACGCCTCGCCGCCCAAGCGGTCGAGCACCGCGCCCTCCTCGCCCGAGCCGTAGCGGGAGAGGACGTCGATATTCTCGACGGGGACGTAGAGCTTGTTGCCGCCGGCGTACTCGAGCGCGACGCAGTCGTGCGGGCTCTGGCCGACGACCACGGAGGTCAGCCCGAGATAGCGGCCGATGCCGTGCTCGGTATGGACGACGAGGTCGCCGGGCGAGAGCGTCGCGAGCTCGGCCAGGAAGGCGTCGGTCGACTTCTTGCGCTTGGTGCGGCGGATCAGCCGGTCGCCGAGCATGTCCTGCTCGGTCAGGAGCGCGACGCCGGGCGCGGTGTAGCCGTGGTCGAGGGGGAGGACGAGGAGCGCGACCCCGTTCGCGGCGGTGCCGAGCGCCTCCTGCCACGTCTCGACCGGCCTGGCGCCGGTCAGGCCGTGATCCTTGAGCAGCCCGGCCAGCCGCTCGCGCGCGCCGATCGAGTAGCTGGCGAGGATCGGCTTTTTCTCGTCGCGGCGCAGGCGGTCGAGATGGTCGACTGCCGCCTCGTACAGGTTGACGCCCGACCCGCGCTCCGGCCCGAAATCGCGCGGGCCGTCGACCGCGAAGTCGAGGACGGTCGCGCTTTCCGGCTCATGAAAGGGCGTGGCGAGGTGGGCGCGGGTGTCGGTCAGCTTCGCGGCCCATTCGTCGGCGGCGAGGTAGAGCGTCTTGGGGGCGAGCGGGCGATAGCTGCCGGGCTGGGCGGCCTCGGCGCGGCGGCGGTTCTCGAAATAGTCGGCGACGGCCTCGAACCGGCTCTCGGCGGCGGCGACGCTCCCCGTGTCGCGGATCACGATCGCCTTGTCGTCGAGATGGTCGAAGAGGGTCGCCAGCTTGTCCTCATACAGCGGCAGCCAGTGCTCCATGCCAGCCAGGCGGCGCCCCTCGGAGACGGCCTGGTAGAGCGGATCGCCCGTCGCGGTCGCGCCGAAGCGCTCGCGGTACGCGCCGCGAAAACGCTTGATCGACTCCTCGTCGAGCAACGCCTCGGAAGCGGGGAGGAGGGTGAAGCCGTCGAGCCGGCCGGTCGTCCGCTGGTCCTCGGCGGAGAAGGTGCGGACCGATTCGATCTCGTCGCCGAAGAAGTCGAGGCGCAGCGCCTGTTCCTCGCCGGACGGGAACAGGTCGACGATGCCGCCGCGCACGGCATACTCGCCGTGATCGTGGACGGTGTCGGTGCGGACATAGCCGTTCGCCTGGAGCAGGGCGGCCAGCTTGTCGCGGTCGATCCGCTCGCCGGGCATCAAGGTGGCGACGAGCTGGCGGATGCGGAACGGGGTCAGGACGCGCTGGGTCGCGGCGTTGGCCGTGGTGAGGACGAGCTGCGGCCGGTCGCGGCGGCCCTGGAGCCGGTGGAGGCAGGCGACCCGCTCCGCCATGACGCGCAGCGCCGGCGAGGCGCGGTCATAGGGCAGGCAGTCCCAGGCGGGAAAGCTCAGCACCTCCAGGTCGGGCGCGAAGAACGGGGCGCATTGGGCGAGCGCGCGCATCGCGGCGTCGTCGGGCGCGACGAACAGCACGCGCGTGGGCGCCGCGCGCGCGAGGTCGGCGAGGAGCTGGGGCTGGAACCCGGTCGGCACGCCAGAGAGGGTGAGCGGGCCGGGGGCGTTCAGGATGGTCTTGAGGTCGGGCATTCTACCTCTTGCTCCCATCCCTGCTTGCAGGGAGGGGCTGGGGGGTGGGTGCGCGCGTCTGCGCGCCTTAAAGACTCGTGAGGACGAATGGAGGTGCGCGTCAAAGGTCCGCGCCGTCCACCCACCCCCAACCCCTCCCTTTCCGGGGAGGGGAGTTTAGCGCGCCACCGGCACGTAGGTCAGCGAGCGCATCCGCTCCATCATCGGGCCGCCCCACTGATCCGGGCAGGCGATCGAGCCGATCGCCCAACCCATGATGTCGACATCCTGCTCCTCCAGCAGCGCCTCGAACCAGTCGAGTTGGGCGGCGTCCCAGTCGGCCGAGTGCGCGTCGAAGAATCCGCCGATCATCAGGTCGGCTTCGCGCGTGCCGCGGTGCCAGGCGCGGAAGCGCAGGCGCTTGAGGCGGATATCGGGGTCCATGGGCAGGCTCCAACGACGAGAAGCCGGCGGGCGCTGCCAACCCCGCGAAGTGATACTTCGCGGGGATCCCGATGGCAGCGTCCGTCGGCTGGGCTATAGGGCTCAGATAGTCATGCGACCCCCGATCCTCAATCCGTTGTTCGCGGAAGCGACCGCGCTCAAGGGCGTCGGCCCCGCGCTGGCCAAGCCGCTCGAGCGGCTGGGGTTGCAGCGGGTGATCGACATCGCCTTTCACCTGCCGACCGGCCATGTCGACCGCTGGGCGCGCGACGAGCTGATGCAGGCGGATGTCGGTCGCACGATCGCGATCACCGTACGCCCGGTCGACTATCGCCTGAGCGGCGGGCGCGGGCCGACGCGGGTGCATGCGACGGACAAGGGGGGCAACTATGTCAGCCTGACCTATCTCGGCGGCGCGTCGGGGTATGTGAAGAAGCTACTCCCGCTCGGCGAGCCCAAGCGGGTGTCGGGGCGGCTGGAGCAATATGGCCAGGACCTCCAGATCGTTCATCCCGAGATCGAGGGCGACGAGCGGTTCCGCGAGCGCGAGGCGATCTATCCGTTGTCGGAGGGGATCACGTCGCGGCGGCTGCAGGCGCTGGCCGCCCAGGCGATCGCCCGCGCGCCCGAGCTGCCCGAATGGATCGAGCCGGGGCTGAAGGAGGCGCGCGGCTGGCCGGACTGGCGCGCGGCTCTGGAGCGGGTGCACGAGGATCCGGCCGATCAGAAGGCGCGCGAGCGGCTGGGCTATGACGAGGTATTCGCCAACCAGTTGGCGATGACCCTGGTGCGCGCCGACACGCGCAAGCGGAAGGGGCGCGCGCTCCAGGGCGACGGACACTTACGCGACCTACTCCGGCTGCCCTATGCGCCGACCGGCGCGCAGGCGCGGACGGTGCGCGAGATCGAGGGCGACCTGGCGCAGACCGCGCCGATGCTCCGGCTGCTCCAGGGCGATGTAGGGTCGGGCAAGACGCTGGTCGCGCTCATGGCGCTGCTGATCGCGGTCGAGGCGGGGGCGCAGGGGGCGATGCTGGCCCCGACCGAAATCCTGGCGCGCCAGCATTTCGAGACGCTCCAGCGCATGCTCGCCGGCCTGCCCGTCACGGTCGCCGCGCTGACCGGCCGCGACAAGGGCCGCGCGCGCGAGGCGACGCTGATGGGGCTGCAATCGGGCGAGATCGATATCCTCGTCGGGACGCACGCGATTTTTCAGGAGGCGGTCGGCTACCGTGACCTCGGGCTCGTCGTGGTCGACGAGCAGCACCGGTTCGGGGTGGCCGAACGGCTGCTGCTGTCGAACAAGGGGGTGCGCCCGCCGCACCTGCTGGCGATGACCGCGACGCCGATCCCGCGCACGCTGACCCTGGCGCAATATGGCGAGATGGACGTCAGCCGTCTCGACGAGATGCCGCCCGGCCGCGAGCCGATCGAGACGCGGGTCGTGTCGGAGGACCGGTTCGACGAGGTCGTGAACGCGCTTGGCCGGCATATGTCCGACGGGGGCCAGGCGTACTGGGTGTGCCCGCTGGTCGAGGAGAGCGAGCGAAGCGACCTGGCCGCCGCCGAGGCGCGCGCCGAGACGCTGCGCGCGCGGTTCGGCGACCGGGTCGGGCTGGTCCACGGCCGCATGAAGCCCGCCGAGAAGGACGCGGTGATGTCCGCGTTCGCCGCCGCGCGCCTGAGCGTCCTCGTCGCGACCACGGTGATCGAGGTGGGGGTGGACGTGCCCAACGCCACCTTGATCGTGATCGAGGCGGCGGACCGGTTCGGGCTGGCGCAGCTCCACCAGCTGCGCGGGCGCGTGGGGCGGGGCGGGGGGCTGTCGCGCTGTCTGTTGTTGCGCGGCGGCTCGCTGAGCGAGACCTCGCGCGCCAGGCTGGCGCTGATGCGCGAGACGAATGACGGTTTTCGCATCGCGGAGGAGGATCTGCGCCTGCGCGGGCCGGGCGAGATGCTGGGCAAGCGCCAGTCGGGCGAGGCGGAGTTTCGGCTCGCCGCGCCCGAGATGCTCGCCGACCTGCTCCAATGCGCGCATGACGACACGCGGCTGCTGGTCGACCGTGACGGCGGGCTGGAGGGCGCGCGCGGCCAGGCGGCGCGGATCGCGCTATACCTGTTCGACCGCGACGCCGGGGTGCAGCTGCTCCGGTCGGGTTAGCCGACCGGCAGGACGGCCAGGAGCGCGCGATAGTCGCGGGGCGCGATCGGCCGGTCGAACTGGCAGCCGATCCGCCCGCCGAGCGACCAGCGCACCCGGCCCGCGACCTGGCCCAGCACCGGCACCGTGACGCGGACGACCGCTCCCGGTTCATGGCCGTCGTCGCACCGCGCCATCAGCCCGCCGGGCGAGATGTTGACGACGAGCATCGTCGTCGCGCGGCCGGCGGCGTCATGGGCGCGCGCGCGGTAGTGGACCTCGTCGCGCGGTTCGCTCCGCACGTCGTAGAAGTCCTCGATCCTGCTCGCCATTTTCCGATTCTCCCCCGGGGCTTCGCTAGCGGCCGGGAAGATAAGCGGAGCGGAACGGCGGTGGTTTAGCGGGGGCTAACCACGGACCAGCAGCCCGTGCTGCTTCTTGCCCGCCGACAGACGGACGGGCGACGCGCCGACCTCGACGATCGCCGTGTCCGACGCGACCTTCTCGCCGTCGACCCGCGCGCCGCCGCCCGCGACCAGCCGCCGCGCCTCGCCCTTGGACGCGGCGAAACCGAGCCCGACCAGTGCGTCGACGATCCCGATCGAGCCGGTCACCGCCAGGGTCGGCAGCGCCTCGGCGGCCGCGCCCTCCTCGAACGTGCGGCGCGCCGTTTCCGCCGCCTGTTCCGCCGCCGCGCGCCCGCGGCACATGGCGGTCGCCTCGGTCGCCAGCAGTTTCTTCGCCTCGTTGATCTCCGCGCCGGGCAGTGCCTCCAGCCGCGCGATCTCGGCGAGGGGCAAGTCGGTGAACAGTCGCAGGAACCGGCCGACATCGGCATCGGCCGTGTTGCGCCAGAACTGCCAGTAATCGAAGTGCGGCAGCTGGTCCTCGTGCAGCCACACCGCGCCCGAGACGGTCTTGCCCATCTTGCCACCATCGGCCGTGGTCAGCAGGGGCGTGGTGACGCCGAACACCTCGGCGCCGTCCATCCGCCGCGCGAGATCGACCCCGTTGACGATGTTACCCCACTGGTCCGACCCGCCCATCTGGAGACGGCACCCGGTCCGGCGCGACAGTTCCAGGAAGTCATAGGCCTGGAGGATCATGTAGTTGAATTCGAGAAAGCTCAGCGACTGCTCGCGGTCGAGCCTGAGCCGGACCGAGTCGAAGCTGAGCATCCGGTTGACGGAGAAATGCCGTCCGACCTCGCGCAGGAACGGGATGTACTCCAGCCGGTCGAGCCAGTCGGCATTGTCGAGCATGATCGCGTCGGTCGGGCCGTCGCCGAACGTCAGGAAACGCTCGAAGATACGCCGGATCGAGGCGACGTTCGCGGCGATGCCTTCTTCGCCTAGCAACTGCCGCGCCTCGTCCTTGAAGCTCGGGTCGCCGATCTTGCCGGTGCCGCCGCCCATCAGCACGATCGGCTTGTGCCCGCATTGCTGGAGCCGGCGGAGCAGCATGATCTGGACCAGGCTGCCGACATGGAGCGACGGCGCGGTGGGATCGAAACCGATATAGCCGGGCACGACCTGTCGCCCGGCGAGCGCGTCGAGCGCGGCGGCGTCGGTCAGCTGGTGAAGGTAGCCGCGCGCGTCGAGCGTGCTGAGGAGGTCGGAGGTGTAGGGCATGGGTGTGGGGCTTAGCGGAACGGTGGCATCGGCAAAACCCGGCAGCGTCCGCGGCCGTTTATACGACCCGAGCCGTCCTTCCGTTTCCTTCCCCGGCGAAGGCCGGGGCCCAGCCGCGCGGGTGGTGGTCGGTTAGCGCCGCCGATTGATCCTCACCACGGCTGGGCCCCGGCCTCCGCCGGGGAGGCGGGTTGAGGGGCGGGTAGGCGTGGTCCGTGTTAGGTACGCGGCAACTGGCCGAGCGGGTCCACCGGCGTGCGCCCGCGCCTGAGCTCGAAATGAACCTCCGGGCGATCGGCCAGCCCGCTGTCGCCCGACAGCGCCAGTGTCGCGCCGCGCTTCACCGCCTGCCCGCGCTGGACGAGGAGCTTGGAGGCGTGGCCGTAGACGCTCGTCCAGCCCTCGCCGTGCTTGACGATCACCAGTCCGCCGAGCGACGCGACGCCGTCGCCGACATAGGCGACCACGCCGTCGGCGGCGGCCTTGATCGGCGTGTCCGTCGGCACGGCGATCTTGATCCCGTCGTTGCGCTCGCCCGACTGGCCGCGGCCGAAGCGCTTCACCACCCGCCCGTCCACCGGCCAGGTGAAGCCGGAGCGGAGCCGCGCGGGCGCCAACACGGCGGCGGTGGCGGGCAGCACGCGCCTGGGTGTCGCGACAGGGACGGCGGGCGCCTGGTTGCTCGCCAGCGCTGGCTCGCCGCCGGTCAGGATATCGTCGACGTCGAGCGTGAACGCGGCCGCGCGCTCGGCCAGGCTCGGCCCGCCGCGCGGCGTGGCGGGGATCTCGACCCGCTGGCCGACGCGCAGCACATACGGATCGACCAGCTGGTTCGCGGTGACGATGCGCGACCATTCGACGCCGTAGGCGCGCGCGATGGCGATCCCGGTCTGGCCCGGGCGGACGAGATGAAAGCGCCCGGGGGGAATGGCGAGTCGCTGGCCGACCTGGATGGTGAAAGGCGGCTCGAGCGCGTTCGCGCGCGCGATCGCCTCCGACCCCGCGCCGGTCTTCTCGGACACCCGGCGTAGCGTGTCGCCCGGCCCGACCAAGTAGCTGCTCGCGAACACGTCGCGCGCGTCGGCCTCGACCGGTCTCGCCTCCCAGGCGGGACGGGGGGCGGGCAGCGCCTCGACCTCTTCGTCCACCCGGCGTGGCTCGTAGTCGCGCGGTAGCTGCTGAACGGTCGCGGTCGGGGTCACGGCCGGCCTGGGAGGCGGCGCCTCGCGGGCGGGGGCGACGTCGCCCGGGATGCAGCCGGCGAGCAGCGCCGCGCCGAGCAACGGAGCGGACCGCACCCGCGTCAGCCCAGCGCCCGCCCGAACGTCGCGAGCGACCGCTCGTGCGTCAGGTCGAGATGAAGCGGCGTCACCGAGACATAGCCGGCGGCGATCGCGTGGAGATCGGTGCCCGGCTCGGGATCGTGGGGCACGCGTTGCAGCCCGATCCAGTGATAGTCGAAGCCGCGCGGATCGGTGCGATGGTCGATGCGCACGCGCCCGTGATCGCGCAGGCCCTGGCGCACGACGCGCACGCCCGCGACCCGGTCGGGGGAGAGCGGCGGGAAGTTGACGTTGACCGTGGTGCGCGGCGACCATTCGGCGTCGATCAGCGGGCGCAGCACGCGCTCGCCCCAGGCGTCCGCGGCGGCGAACGAGACCGCGTCGCCCGGCGCCTCATCGTCCTCGGTCAGCGCGTAGACCTGGCTCAGCGCGACCGAGCGGATGCCCGCGAACGCGCCCTCCATCGCCGCCGAGACCGTGCCGGAGTAGGAGACGTCCTCCGCCAAGTTCGCGCCGCGGTTGACGCCCGACAGGATCAGGTCGGGGTGGCGATCCATGATCGACGCCAGCGCCATCATCACCGCGTCGGTCGGGGTGCCGGTTACCGCGAAGCGACGCTCGTCGAAGCGACGGACGCGGACGGGGCGGGTGATCGTCAGTGACCGGCCGGTGCCCGACTGCTCCTCGGCGGGCGCGACGATCCAGATATCGTCCGACAGCGTCCGCGCGATCCGTTCGAGCACGGCCAGCCCGGGCGCATGGTAACCGTCGTCGTTGGTGAGGAGGATGCGCATCTATCTCGGCTCCAACAGGGTCGTCCCGCCCAGATAGGGCTGAAGCACCGCGGGCACCGCGACCGCGCCGCCTTCCTGCTGATAATTCTCCAGCACCGCGACCAGCGTGCGTCCGACCGCGAGGCTCGAGCCGTTGAGCGTGTGGACGAAGCGCGTACCCTTCTCCCCCTCCGGCCGATAGCGCGCGTTCATGCGCCGCGCCTGGAAATCGGTGCAGGTCGAACAGCTCGATATCTCGCGATACGCGCCCTGGCCGGGCAGCCATACCTCCAGATCGAAGGTGCGCGCGGCGGTGAAGCCCATGTCGCCCGCGCAGAGCAGCATCCGGCGATAGGGCAGCTCGAGCGCGTCGAGCACGCCCTCCGCGCAGGCGGTCATTCGCTCATGCTCCGCCTCAGACGCGTCGGGGGTGACGATCGACACCATCTCGACCTTGTCGAACTGGTGCTGGCGTATGTAGCCGCGCGTGTCGCGTCCGGCCGCCCCCGCCTCCGAACGGAAGCAGGGAGTGAGCGCGGCGAAGCGGAGCGGGAGGTCGGCCGCGCTCAGGATCTTCTCGCGGACGATATTGGTCAGCGACACCTCGGCGGTCGGGATCAGCCAGCGGCCGTCGGTCGTGCGGAACAGGTCCTCGGCGAATTTGGGCAGCTGCCCCGTCCCGAACACCGCCTCGTCGCGTACCAGCAGGGGAGGGGCGACCTCCTCATAGCCGTGCTCGCCCGTCAGCCGGTCGAGCATGAACTGGCCGAGCGCGCGCGCGAGCCGCGCGGCCGGGCCACGCAGCAGCGTGAAGCGAGCGCCGGCGATCGCGACC